>Ga0207991_1000036_pt1 | contig 82271 bp, 66 predicted proteins | sample ETN07SmetaG_FD_185786 | JGI IMG/M metagenome (GOLD analysis project Ga0207991, IMG submission 185786) | Marine microbial and viral communities from oxygen minimum zone, Eastern Pacific Ocean - ETNP2014F14-07SV275 (SPAdes) (version 2) | ecosystem: Environmental > Aquatic > Marine > Oceanic ...
CGTGACCGCTCAGAGTACAAAACCCGTTCCAGCGTGAAGGCCGTGCGCAAATCGGTCACGATCCCCGGAATGACCGGTCACGTTCGCCGGAATACGCAGAAGGGGCGAACTGCGTGCAAGACGCCACGTTCACGCGCTTCGACCACGGGCGGTACCATCACCACATCGCCCAGCCCGCCCACTGGTTGTTCGATGACGCGACCTTCCTGCTGGGCTTTCCAGCGGTCGGTCGCTCGCTCGAACAACACACGACCATCGACATCATCGGGCTGAAACAGCGGCTTGGTGGGCGTCACCCAGGTAGCTTCGGCCACTTTGGAGACCTCTGCCAGGATCTGTGCCCCGGAGTTTCCACCGCCTACCACCAGCACCCGTTTGCCTGCGAACGGCTGGGCCTCGACATAGTGGGCCGAATGCAACTGCTGGCCGCGGAACAACTCGGTACCCGTATAGTTGGGGATATGGGGATTGCTCCAGGTACCAGTAGCACTGACCACTGCCTTGGCATCCCAATGCCCTTGCTCGGCATGGACGCGCAGCGCGCCATTGATGCGTTCGACCGAGGTGACTCGCACTGGTCGCTCGACCGGGAACTGGTAACGCGCCTCATAGCGTGTCAGGTAGTCGATGACGTGATCACGCGTCGGGTAACCCTCTTGAACTGGCGGCATCATCCAGCCGGCAATCGAACTCCAAGTCGCCGGCGAGAACAGTCGCAAGGAGTCCCAGCCATGACGCCAAGCCCCGCCAGGGCCATCCTCGGCATCGAGCATCACAAACGACAACCCCGTACGCCGCAGAAAGTACGCGGTGGTCAACGCGGCTTGGCCGCCGCCGATGATGACTACATCCCACTTATTTTCAGGGCGAGCTTCCACTGAGGGACTCCAAACAGACCGATTGCGCAGTGTAATCGCCCGAGTCAGCCTGAACGCTGATCTATCTCAGGCAATTACCTGCTCAGTTGCCTTCGCGATCTGACAACTCATTTACTCTATGTTCTGGAACCAGATCGACCAACGGAGCGATCATCATCTGAGCAGTTCGAACCCAGGAACTCAACGTCTCGAGATCTAATAGCACTGATTCGGCTACCTCCCAGACGGAGGACTCCTCGGTCGTAACTGGCGGTAGAGTGCCTTCGACCAACGCCTGGGCCATCGTATGCAGCTTCAGCAACTCGTCGCGTATAGCAATCATCCCACCCAGCTCAGCCAGGCTAGTGTCAAGTCGATCGACCAAACCGAGTAGCTGTGACGTATCGAAGCTGTTGCGTAGCTTCTCCAATGCGGCGGCGTCCACCTCGCCGCACGGCGTAACGTGAAAGGATGCGGGAGGAATTTTGATCATGGGGCCAACTCGGTATCGGCCTGGCGGGGCGTGCTGACACGCAGCGAGCCGGCGGCTTGTTGAAACACCGAATCCTTGATCCAAGGCTCCGGTGGCCGATTGAGCTTGAGGTTGAACTCGCCGAAGCGTTTGACGTTGCTGGTCAGGTAGGGACTTAGGAACGACACGTCCTCATCAGTAAACTGCCAGCCCTCGCGTGCCAGTTTCTGCAGGATACGCATCATGTCCACAGTGTTCTGCAGGATCACCGACGAGGCCACCATGTCGTTGTAGCGCAGTCGCTTCTGTTGCTCGTCCGGATCGTTCTCAGCAATCACATCGCCGCCGAAGGACAACCACTTGGAGAATCCGTTGTAGGACTCGATCTTGTTGGTGTTTGCCGTGACTTCCTGGCGCAGCTCGCGGCTACCGATCCAGTTGAGCAGGAATATCGTGCGGATCACGCTGCCGAGCGCCTGTGCCGCGTGGTAGAGCTTGTTGCGCCTGCTGTAGGAACCGAGTTTTCGCAGCAGCATAGGCGAGGAAATTTTGCCGGCCTGGATTGATAGCGCGACCTGCATCAGATCCTGCCAGTGGGTTTCGATCAGGTGCCAGTCGGCAGTGTCGGTGAACAGGCGGTTGATGTGCTTGTATGATACGCCGCGATCCGGCCGGCACATCACTAGGTCGCGCCAGTTGCGGATACGCGGCATCAGGTTGATGCCCAGCAGATGGGTGAAGGCAAACACCGTGGCCGACTGCCCTTGGGTGTCCGAGTACACCGTATCGGGTTCGACGCTGAGGTCTATTTTGAGTAGCCCCTCGATCACATAGATCGCCTCCCAGATACCCGGCGGGATGAAGTGCTGGAACACGGCGATGTAGTTGTTGGCCACATGCCGGTAGGCCACAGCCCCCATTTTGCGGTAGCGGAAGTGGTAGCCGGCCAGCAGATTGTCGTCATAGAAGTCGAACTGCGTACCGTCCGCGGCCACTGCCTTGCCATCGCCCCAGAGTTTGGGCAGGTCAAGCTGTAGGTAGAGTTCCACCAACTCGCGGTTGGCCTTGTCCAGCTTCTCCAGCGAGAGGTGACGGCGATTCGTGTAGGACAGCATGTGTGGCGTTACATTACCGGTCAGATGCCGCGCGGCCTGGTTAGGGCCTAGGTTGCAGCCCATGGCGAAGATCGTCATCAGGTAGCGCTCGGCAGGTTCTTTGAGCTTCGGCTCGTTACCGGACATAGGCCCGAAATGCCGAGTGAACTGAATCCAATGCTCGATGTTGGCCATTATGTCGAGCACATGTCTGGTCGGCATGCGCTGCATGAGCGCAGTCTGTAGCGAGATAGCCGAGGGCGGGATATCTCGAGCGGTCACTCGGCGGAGAACCGGCTCGCCGGTTTCGTTGATCGATACGTCCCCTCGGCATGATGGGAATTTCTCGTCTAGTTGCTGCGCTGTTTCCTCAAGCTGGGCCTTGAGAGAGACAACAAACTCCTTCGCTGTACCAGGCAGCCCCATTTTTTCGCAGTAGGCCGGTAGTCGCTGGAGACATTCTTCCCAGGGCAGCAACTGCTTGCGATAGTCGGCGAAGGATTCCGACCCTTGCACGCACATGTCGCCGGATCGCAGCTCGCTGGCCAGGTAAGAGAAAACGCAAACCTCCAGATAGCGCCGGTTGGTCGGTGGTCCCTCACTGGAAGGACGGCGAACGACCTTGACCCAGCGATCCGACGCAAACGACAAGTCAACGTGCTCGTCGATCCACTCTCGGTGTAGGTTCTCGCTGTCCTGGATCAATTGAAGTGCCTGAATCAGCGACCGATCCTGAGTCGTGGGCTCCAGTTGAAGAAGGTGGCTGAGGCGGAACAACAGCGATCGATGGGATCTGAAGTGCTTCCAGATCAGCGGCAGGTAGTTGTTACCACCGGTAGCCTGAACTTCGGCGCAAGTCTCGCGCAACCGATCCAGATTACCATCGGGGGAGAGGTATTCGCGAATCAGGCTGCCGGCCTCCTGATCATCCGGTTCTTGAACCAGAATCTGCACCACGCCGTCCAGGGTCGCCGCCAACTGCTCCAGCTTCTGGCGTTGCCTAGCCTGGATTTGCTCCAACTCCTCCTTGGCGCGTTTATGAATCGTCGAAATCCGTCGGATGAACATCTCGGCCAGGTGATCTCGTGTCCGCACGCGCATGCGATAGATCAAAGCCAGCATCAGCGTGTAGCGTTTCGGTAGCGAGCAGTCTTTCAGCTCGGAGACGTCCGATGCTGCTGCCTGGGCAGCGAAGTGGCGGATCTTAGTATCGACGATGCCCTCAAATATAGCGTCGAGATTCCCGAAGCTTTCCAGCCAGGCCAAGTGATCGATCAGTACTTCCAAGTGCTTGCGGGACGGCTTCTTGGGCGCCTGCTTCAGGGCATTGAAGTCGCTTTGGCGTCGGCCGAAGTCAGTGTCGAGCAGTTCTTTCAGCTTGTAGATCACCTCGATTGGGGTTCTGGTTACCACCAGGTTGAATATTTTGTCCTGGGCGTCTGCCCGCGCGTGCTCCGCCAGGTCGTTCAGGGTCGAGTAGGCGGGCAGCTCATAGTTTTGACGCAGTAGTTCGTCGATCACCGCATTGATAATGTCCGCACGCTGTTCGAGGAGAGGAGCCATCAACTGCGCATGCGCGACTGCAATGCCCTGACCATCAGAGCCATAGAACGGCTGCACCCCGAGCCGCTCTCGCACTGCGTTCATATGACGGTAAAGCTGCATCCATTTGTAGGGCGATAGGGCGACCTTACTGCGCAGGCCTATTTGAGTACGGATGAAATCAACGACTGGATCAGGTACCTCAGCGATTTCTGGAAAGTATCGGAGTACCTGGAAGGTCTTGAACAAAACAGCGAGGTTCAGTCGGAATGCAGCATTGGCGCGACTTTTGATCCAGGTAACTTCTTCCTCGGAAAATGTGAATTCGCGCTGCAGCTCGGCCCTTGAATACGAGCGCGACAGAACTGGATAGGCAGTACGTTCGAGGGATGCCATGGATCACTCCTTTCCTGAGTCAACTGGAAAAGATAGACCACGCATCTGAAACAGCCTTTTCTGTAGAAAATATCCTTTAAAAACATAACTCTACAGACCAAATGAATGAATTTTCTCCTTATCTCGGCATGACCCCCGGTAATGAATAACTTCAGGCGGATTCTTTCCGTTAGCGGCAGCATACTCTTGCATGGCCTGCTCATTGGCCTGAATCATCCGACCATAAACACGATCAGCGCCGCCTTCTGCCAGAGTGGCAGAGGAAACAACCATAGCGGCAAGGGCTGCAATAACTTTGAGGCTTTTCATGTTTAATCACTCCTTCAAGGTGGTGATTAAAATATATCAGCTCAACCTGTCATAAAAATGAAGTCAAAGTTACATCGCCGTAATGCTTCCTGCCGCGTTACCCGGGCGAGTCAGCTTGGCGCGTGGCTTGCCCGGGTTTGTAAAGCTATAGCTCCTGCGGTGCGCGAACCTTCTGTGTACGCTGCCTTCGCATCAGCCAGTACGCGGCCGGCAAAACCAACATGGACATCAGCGGCGCGGTAATCATGCCGCCGACCATGGGCGCGGCGATGCGCTTCATCACCTCAGATCCGGCACCTCCGCCCCAGAGGATTGGCAACAGGCCGGCGATGATCACGGCCACCGTCATCACCTTGGGCCGCACACGCAGCACCGCGCCTTCACGAATTGCCTCCAGTAGGGCCGGATCACCGCTGCGCCCGGTATCCACACGCGCATGCCAGGCGTTCTTCAGGTACAGCAGCATGATCACCCCGAACTCGGCCGAGACGCCGGCCAGGGCGATGAAGCCCACGCCGGTGGCCACCGACAGGTTGAAGCCGAACCAGTAGAGCAGCCAGATGCCGCCCGACAGGGCAAAGGGCAGGGTGGCCATGATCAGCAGGGCCTCGCCGAAGCGGCTGAAAGTCAGGTAGAGCAGCACGAAGATAATCAACAGAGTCGCCGGCACCACCCAGGCCAGCCGCGCATTGGCGCGCTCGAGGAATTCGAACTGACCGGAGTAGGAGACGGTCATGCCGGCGTCGAGTTGTACCCGCTCGGCGACGCGCTGCTGCAGCTCGCGCACGGTCGAGGCCAGGTCGCGCCCGCGGACATCGACATAGACCCAGCCGGACAGTCGCCCGTTCTCGCTGCGCAGCATCGGCGGCCCTTCGGTCAGACTAACCTGGGCGACGGTGCCCAAGGTGATCTGCTGGCCGGCTGGGGTGAGGATCGGCATACGCCGTAGTGCCTGCGGACTGTCTCGCCACTCCTTGGGATAGCGCAGGTTGATCGGGAAGCGGGCCAGTCCTTCAACCGTCTCACCAATATTGCTGCCGCCGATGGCGCCCGATACCACCGCCTGCACATCGGCGATGCTCAGGCCATAGCGCGCCGCGGCCAGTCGATCGATCTGGATGTCCACGTAACGGCCGCCAGTAAGGCGTTCTGCCAAGGCCGAACTCACCCCAGGCACCTCTTTGGCCACGGCCTCGATATCGCGCGTTATGCGCTCGATGTCGACCAAGGAGGTTCCGGACACTTTCACCCCAATGGGGCTCTTGATCCCCGTCGCCAGCATGTCGATGCGGTTGCGGATGGGCGGCACCCAGATATTGGACAGCCCCGGAACTTTTACCGCGCGATCCAGTTCCTCGATCAGCTTTTCGGGTGTCATCCCCGCGCGCCATTGATCGCGTGGTTTGAACTGCACCGTGGTCTCGAACATTTCCAGCGGTGCTGGATCGGTGGCGGTCTCTGCTCGCCCGGCCTTGCCGAATACCCGTGCCACTTCGGGCACCGTGAGGATCATCCGGTTGGTTTGCTGCAGCAGCTGGGTGGCCTTGCTGGCCGGCAAGCCGGGCAGGGCTGATGGCATGTACAACAGGTCGCCCTCGTCCATCGGCGGTAGAAACTCTCCTCCGAGTCTGCTGAGGGGCCAGAGACTGGACAAAAACACTAGCAAGGCCAGCGCTAGGGTCACCTTAGGCCAAGCCAGCACCCACTCCAGCACCGGCCGGTATGCACCGATCAGCCAACGATTCAAGGGGTTCTGTTGTTCGCTGGGGATATGCCCACGAATCCAATAGCCCATCAGCACCGGTACCAAGGTGATCGAGAGGCCAGCAGCGGCAGCCATGGCATAGGTCTTGGTGAATGCCAGCGGGCCAAACAGGCGACCCTCCTGGGCCTCCAGGGTGAAGACCGGGAGGAAAGACAGGGTGATGATCAAAAGGCTGAAGAACAGCGCCGGCCCGACCTCGGCCGCAGCTTCGCCGATCACCCGCCAGTGCGCCTCGCCCTGAAGCGGTTCACCGGGGTGTCGAGCCTTCCAGGCCTCGATGTGCTTGTGCGCGTTCTCGATCATCACCACGGCGGCATCGACCATGGCGCCGATGGCGATTGCGATCCCGCCGAGCGACATGATGTTGGCATTAACGCCCTGGTAGCGCATGACGATGAAGGCCATCAGGATGCCCAGGGGCAGGGTGATGATCGCGACCAGCGACGAGCGCAGGTGCCAGAGGAAGATCAGGCAAACCAGGGCAACCACCGCGAACTCTTCCAGCAGCTTGTAGCTGAGGTTATCGATGGCGCGGTCGATCAATTGCGAACGGTCATAGGTGGTGACCACCTCGACGCCGGCCGGCAAGCTGCCCTTCAGGCTGTCCAGCTTGGTCTTCACCGCGGCGATGGTATCGCGGGCATTCTTTCCGGAGCGCAAGATGACCACGCCACCTACAACTTCACCCTGGCCATCCAGCTCGGCAATGCCACGACGCATCTCTGGCCCCAACTGAATGGTGGCCACCTGACCCAGCAGCACCGGAACTCCGCTGGCCGAAGCCCGCAGCGGCACATTGCGGAAATCCGCCAGGCTCTCTAGATAGCCTGAAGCCCGGACCATGTACTCGCGCTCTGCCAGCTCCAGGATGGCGCCGCCGGTTTCCTGATTGGCGCTCTTCAGCGCCGCTTCGACCTCCTGCTGAGTTACCCCATAAGCCACCAGCTTCTGGGGATCGAGCAGCACTTGGTATTGCTTGACCATGCCGCCGAGGGTGGCCACTTCGGCTACGTTGGGCAGGCTCTTGAGTTCGTACTTAAGGAACCAGTCCTGCAGTGCCCGCAGCTGGGCAAGATCATGCTGGCCGCTGCGGTCGACCAAGGCGTACTGGTAGATCCAGCCCACGCCGGTGGCATCCGGCCCAAGGGTGGTGGTAACACCCTCGGGCAGGCGTTCCTGCGCCTGGTTGAGGTACTCCAGCACCCGCGAGCGTGCCCAGTAGAGGTCGGTATCGTCCTCGAACAGCACATAAACGAAGGAGTCGCCGAAGAACGAGTAGCCGCGCACTGTCTTCGCCCCCGGCACCGAGAGCATGGTGGTGGCCAGCGGGTAGGTCACCTGGTTCTCGACAATCTGCGGTGCCTGCCCGGGGAAGCTTGTGCGGATGATGACCTGGGTGTCGGACAGATCCGGCAGTGCATCCAACGGCGTGTTGCGCAGCGACCAGATGCCCAGGGCGGTGATGAACAGGGTGGCCAGCAGTACCAGGAAGCGGTTGCCGATAGACCAGTGGATCAGGCGCGCGATCATGGCTGGTCTCCTTCCTTGCGGAGCTGCTCGATCAGCAGGCCGGAGTTTGTCTGACGTGCGGCGATGCGTACGTGATCTCCTGGCTTAAGTCCCACAGCTACTTCGGAGCTGACCAGAGGAAAAGCCATGGTCATACCTGGCATATTCAGGCTCTCGAAGGGGCCATGCTCCAGGGTGACTTGTTTCCCGTCCAGTGCGCGAATAACGCCGTGAGACACATGCAGCCCCTCCGTGCTGTCCTGTTCTGCATTGCCGGCCAGGATGCCCTGCAGGCTGGCTTCCGAATCGATGAGGAACTGGCCGGAGGTAACGACCGCCTGACCTTCCTCAAGACCGGACAACACCTCCAGACGCCCATCGGCCTCGCGGCCCAAGGTGATTTCCTGGGGGCGGTAGCGTCCGTCGCCTTCGGCCAGCATCACCAATGCACGCTTGCCGGTGCGAATCACGGCTTCACTCGGCACAAGAAGCGTGGATTGTTCGACGGCACTGTTCAGGCGTACGGCGGCGAACATGCCGGGGCGCAACTTACCGGCAGGGTTGGGTAGCTCGCTGCGTACCGTGAGCGTGCGCGTTTGCGGATCGGCACTCGGCAGCAAGGCTATGACGCGGCCCAGCAGCGGTCGATCAGGAAAGGCCGTCAGGTTGGCGCGGATCTCGTCCCCGACCTGGATACTTCCGGCCATGGCCTCGGGTATCGCCGCATCGAGCCAGACACTGGATAGCCCGTTAATCAACGCCAGATCCTGCCCGGCTTCGACGGTCATCCCGGCGCGTACCTGCAAGGCTTGGAGCTCGCCGCTGATAGGTGTGGTGAGGGTTTGCACCGCCCGTGGTTTGCCGCTGCGGCGGACCTGCTCGATCAACGTTTGAGGCATGCCAAGCAGGCGCAGGCGCTCTTGGGCCGCACTTATCAAGCGAGTGTCAGCGGTACGCAGTACCGCCAGGAACTCCAACTGCGCGGCGGACCATTCGGGAATCAGCAGGTCGACCAGGGGGGCTCCGGCAGGCAGCACATCGCCCGGGGCGCGACCGTAAACCCGCTCGACGAATCCGCCGGCGCGGGCCTGGAGGTTCGCCACTTCTCGCTGGTTATAGGCCAGGGAACCCACCGCCTCGATATCCGAGGGCAGTACACCTCGGATCACCATCGAGGTTCGCATTCCGAGGTTCTGCACGGCTTGAGCGGGGATGCTCAGGACAGACGGATCCTGCTCGGATCCTGCGTATTTAGGGACAAGTTCCATATCCATGAAAGGTGACTTGCCCGGTTTATCGAAGCGCTGCTCAGGCTGCATAGGGTCGTACCAATAGAGCACCTTGCGCTCGTCCGTCGGTGCGGAGCTAGGCAGTAGCTCGTGTTTGGCTTGCCGCTGGGCCAGCCAGTAGCCACCGCCCGCCGCGCCAATGCCCACGGTCAGCACGGCGACCGCAAAACCAAATGTCGATATCTTCATTTCAGGCCCTCCACATAGGCGTAGTACAGACTTGCGGATAGCTGGCTCAACTTGCGCTGCTGTTCAATCTGCCGCAGCTGCGCCTCAATCAGGTCGCGCTGGGCAGTAATAACGGATGTGAGCTGGCTGTTACCGGCTTGGTAGGCGGCCAGTTCGAGTTCGGCACGTTTGCTTGCAAGCGGGATCAAGGTTTTTTCGGTGCGTGACAAGGTCCTGCGCAGTTGCTCAAGCTCGGCAATACCGCCTTCCAGCTCAGCCTGATGGGCGCGCAGTAATGCTTCCTGCTCGGCTTCCATCTGCGACACGCTTTGTTGTCTGGCGTTGATCTTGGGCCCCTGACGTGTGCCTACGAACAACGGCAGGTCGAACGTGAATTGCACCATCACCATATCGCCGAACTGGTTGTCGCGATTGTTGTAGGCAAACTCAACACCCCAGTCGGGGGTCTTCTCGGCGATGGCCTCGTTCAGCTCGGCGCTAGCCTCGCCGACTCGGGCGGAGGCAGCGCGCAACTCAGGGTGTGAGGCAATGCGTTGCTGCAGGTGCGGTGCCACCAGGTTCAGATTGGGAACACCTCCTTGCAAAGGCTGGTCAGCCTCGTTGCCTATCCAGCGGCGCAGCTTGGCACGAGCTACTGCCACATCGCGATTCAGTTCATCTCGCCGATCTTGTAACGCCAAAGCTTCCTGGTCGGCCTGCAACAGCTCGCCAGGCTGAGCACTACCGCCGGCAATTAGCGATTGCACGGTCGAGCGGAGCATCTCGATCTGACGGTCCAGTTGATCGAAGAGGCCAACACTGCGTTCGGCGTAGTACACGTCCAGCCAGCTCACTGCCGTCTGGCGCTTGATTTCCAACTGCATGGCACGCTGCTCGGCCTCGGCCCGCGTCATGGAGGCTTCGGCCAGTTGGCGACGGGCCAGACGCTTGTCGCCGTTTGGTACCTCCTGCATGAGTCCAATGCGGCGCATGGTCATGGAGTCACGATTAAGTGTGTAACGGTCAGGGCCTTCGATCGGCAGGTTGTCGATGCCTATAATCAGCTTGGGATCGGGCAAGGCGTCTGCGGGCCCTACAGCCTGCTGTGCCGATGCCACCTGCGCCTGGCGCGCGAGGTTCTCAGGGGCACTCTGTTCGGCCAGAGCTTGGGCTCGTTCGAAGGTTAGGGGCTGTGCCTGCGCGGCAAGCCAGGGAGCTGCCCAGAATGCGGCAGCCAACACGCCGAGATAGCCACGGCGTGGAAAAAGGAAAGCGGACATGCTTTCGCCTCCAATGCGATTGATTGAGGTCGCAGCTACGAAACGTGGTCGCGACGATGCGCCTGACTGTAAGGCGCGGGATGATCACGGCATTAGACGAAACGAGGAGGGCGCCAGAGTCCTGCGGGCTCTCGCTTAATCACCGACTGGGTCAGCAATATCTCGGGGCGTGAGGGGAGAGGGGATATGCTCTTGATCACGGTGGTCTGGAGAAGTCCTCCGGTCTTGCATTCCTGGCCGGATTTGCAGGGAGACTTATTGGCCACCCCATCAGACGTGTCCATTTGCTCGCAGCACGGAGCATCGGCCGTTGCATGGCCCTGATGATCGGCGCTCTGCATCGGGCAAGGTTGTGCCGGCATGCTGAAAGCCATACCGCCGAAGGTCGGCAGCACGAGGCTAGCAATCATTACCAGGATCAATCCAATCCGACGCACAGCAATTCACCAAGCGGGGCTATAGGGCGACTTTAGCAGATTGCCTCGAGGCATGAGCGCTCCTTTTGACGATAACAGCACTTCGTTGATTTGGATCACTCTGCCATAGCGCCAAGGTCTCCGCCGAGCTGAGGAATCACCACTCTGCTGGTGTTGCGCCGCGTGGTCGTGCCCTTGCTTCGCTTTAGTCGTGAGTAGTGGCTGGTCGTTCGAAGGCTGAGATTTCAGCTTCGAACCGAGCAACGAAGTCCAACAGGCTGATATTCAGCACCGCACAGATATCCCGGAGCTGGATCAGGTCAATCCGGCGAAACCCCCTTTCCATGTCGCTCACAAATGATTGAGCGCGGCCCAGAGCTTCAGCGAATTGACCCTGAGTCAGCCCAGAGTCCGTGCGGCACTGCCGCAGCAGCCGGAGCAGTACGACATATTCATCCCGGTGGATCGAGCTAACCATAACGTGCGCCTAGTGACTTTACAGCGAGCCACTGTAAATCTATGCTAGCGCTTTCTGGATATACGCAAAACAGATATATGTATTTTCTGCGCCGTCACATAGGAGCAAATCAATGCTGAGCTTCAAAGGATTAAGTTTGAGGGAGGCAGTAGAACGGGTCGTTGCGTGTCGAGCACCAGCGATGCAGCCGGAAGACCGTGAAGCGTTTGCCGCGTTGCTAGTCGCCGAGCTATTTAAGCTAGACCTTTATGATCGGCGTGATGGCCGGAATGAACGTATGTACTCCGCTAGTGAATTGTTGGACCAAGCGAAGGATGTGCTCGACACCTCGGAGCGAACCAAGGAGGTTTATTTCAACCTACTGCTCAGGATGATTCATGACCTTGAGACCCGCTGCGCCGATATGAGTTATGAACATTTTGGGGCCTGGATCAACAGGACTCACAACGATGTAACCCCGCCCCAACCGCTGCGATCTGGAGCTTGGATTTCTAGGATGTTGTTCACCCAGCGAATGCAGCAGGACGAGAGGGAGGAGGCCGCAGAGTAGAGCGTCAGAGTTCTTAATAAAGATGGCTTATCACTAAACGATGGTGCCACCTGCCAGCTCTACGCAGTCTAGCATCGCGGGAATACCAACCTGATTTGCGGAGAATGAACTTGGAATTAGTTGAAAGAATTTCGGCACTTTTGCACGGTCCGGGCGAGCCGATGGTTGGGAGCACGATGACCAACAATGAAGCGCTTGAGTACGCCCATGCAACCTCAAGCGGTGCTCCCTTCTGCTTGGTTCGCGATTGGATATGGATAGACCTGGATGGGCCGGAAAGCCAGCATGACTACCTAGCCCAACTGCAGCTGCAGCCAGTTATCCTTTTTGCCCACACGGTTGTGTACGACTCATCGCGACGATGGGACGTTGGGGATTTTGTGCGGACTACACCGCTGCATGCGTTCACGGATGGATTCGTGTTTCGCACGTTGAATACCAACTATGTCCTGTTGGGGGATGGTCTCCGGAAGCTTGCACACCCTGAAACCATTGCGATGATTACTGGATAAGGCGACTTTTTGCCGTCAAAACCTTTGATTCAGCTTGATTTTACAGCTGTAAAATCAAGCTGAATTAGTGAATCAAGGGGGGCTTGTCGACCCTAGGGAAACAGGGTGTGTACTGTAGTGGTCAAGTGTTTTAGGCCACCGTCTTTTGAGCTTTCCAGTAGGCCTGCTCAGCCACATTCGGCGGCAGTCCTTCATTATGCTTATGCGGGCGAAGGGCGCTGTAATAACCGATTCTGTTTTCAGGCTCCTGAAGAAGCGCTCTGTTGGGGCGTTATCCCAACAATTTCCCCGGCGACTGAGGCTCTGTTTCATCTGGTACCGCCAGAGCAACTGTCGGAAACCCAGGCTGGTGTACTGGCAGCCCTGATCCGAATGAAACATGACTTCCGACGGCTCTCCGCGTGATTCGTAGGCAATCGTCAAAGCCTTTTTTACCAGCTCCGTATTGGGCGATAAAGACATTGCCCAGCCTACCGGTTCACGAGAGAACAAATCGATGACCACCGCCAGGCCCGGTAGCTACTGCGATGCACCCCAAACACCTGACACAGATGGTGCACCGCATGGCTCTCTTCAAGTCGCTCGATTATCGAGAATTGCTCAGGGAGTCCGACATCAAGAGAGCGGTAGCCTTTTTTAATATCTCCTTCTCTTCCTCCACCCGCCGCAGCTTGCGCTTCAGTTCCTGAATCTCACGCTGCTCCGGGGTCAGCGCCTCACCTTTCTGTGGAGCCTTGCCGGATCGCTCCGCTCGGAGTCGGCGCACCCAGTACTCCATCGTGGATTTACCGACACCCATTGCCTCACAGGCTGCCTTCAGGGTGTAACCCTGGTCTACCACAAGCTGGGCGGCTTCCAAGCGGAATTCCGGGCTGTATCTTTTAATCTTCCTCATCGTCTGCATCTGACTTTCTATGTGAGTGATCATACACTCAAAGTCAGGTGGCCAGATTCACTATGCCACTACATAGCCGTTCTGTTGTTCGGTCTGGTACAAGCACAGCTGCACCTGCAGCATCCCGTCCGGCTCCGGTGGACCAACCGCTGTTGCAGGTAACTGCGAGCCAGTTGGCACAGGCCTATGACCGCAATACCGTTGCGGCGGATCAGCAGTTCAAGGGCAAGCGGTTTCAAGTTACGGGTGTCGTCGACTCGATTAACACCAACTTTCTTGGGCGTCCCTATTTGACGCTCCGTGACGGTGTGAATCAGTTCATGGAGCCGCAGTTCGAGCTGGATCGTAGCTATGAATCCTACGCGGCCAAGCTTCAGGCCGGCATGCGTGTCAGTCTTGTGCACACGGGTAGCGGCGATGTGGCTAAAACGCCGATGTCCAAGGGTTGCAAGCCCGCGGATTGAGGTCGCTTTGACTTGCACGTATTGAACGCTTGAGCTGGCTGCGTTAGCTATCCAGAATGTAGCGGATAGTATTTACTGCAGGCGACGCAGTGCGCAGCCGCGGTGAAACGGCTCTTTTTGACTATTGGGATGTGATACGTGCCAGATTACCAACCTCCGTTAACGCTGACTCCCCGCATGCTCGCTCTAGTGGCCGAGATCAGCGAGCTGGTTGGGCGTTTGAGCGCACAGGAGCAGAGCCGCCTTACCCCGCAGCTTCGACGCGGCAATCGGATTCGAACCATTCAGGCCTCTCTTGCCATCGAAAACAATACCTTGAGCGTTGAGCAGGTGACTGCGGTGCTTGATGGCAGGCGAGTGCTCGGGTTGCCGGCGGAGATTCAGGAGGTACGTAATGCGTTTGCGGCTTACGATGCTATGGCCGGTTGGCAACCCGACTCGGTGGAGCACCTGCTGACAGCACATCGCCTGCTCATGCATGGGTTGCTGGACGATGCAGGGTGCTATCGAGCGGGCGGTGTAGGTATTTATCGCGGCGAGAAACTGCTGCACATGGCGCCACCGCCCAGCCGGGTTGCTTTGCTGATGCAGGACTTACTTGCCTGGCTCGCTGCTACCGAGCTACCGGCCCTGATAGCGAGTTGCGTGTTTAATTACGAGTTTGAATTTATCCATCCCTTTGCGGACGGTAATGGGCGCATGGGGCGACTCTGGCAGACGCTCATCCTGAGTCGCTGGCAGCCATTGCTGGCTTATCTGCCGGTGGAGACGGTCATTCAGACACATCAAGGTGAGTATTACGCAGCACTTGCCGAAGCTGACAAGGTATCCGAAGCCTCCCCGTTTGTGCTGTTCATGCTGGGTGCTCTACGCGAAGCGTTGCTTGAAACGGTAGCTGGCGACCAAGTAAGCGACCAAGTAAGCGACCAAGTAGAACGGTTGATGGCGGTGCTGCAGCCAGGTGTTGCACTGAAAGCGAGTGAATTGATGGAGCTTTTGAATCTCTCTCATCGTCACAGCTTCGGCAAATCGTATTTGAAGCCGGCGCTTGCCGCCGGCTTGATCGAAATGACTGACCCCGCGTCGCCGCGGAGTCCTGCGCAGCGTTATCGACGCAAGTTGCTTTGATAGTGTCAGAGCGCGGGCCTCGGCTGCGTCATGCCACCAGGTCGATCTGGTACACATACTCAGGGTAAGGCGTTACGCAGAGCGCAAGGGAGTGTGGCCGGGGAGGGTGTCTTACGGAGTACAAGTATGCAGGGATCGCTGTTTGATCAGTCGCCATCCGGCGATGCTGAGTTGCCGCCCCCAGGGCGTATGCCGCTTAATCACGGAGGCCGTCAGGTTCATCGCACCCTGATGCCAGACCTTTTGGCTGATGGCGATGCACTAGTTGTAACCGGCTACAGCGGGCTCGACCAGCTCATACGCTTGGTAAGTCAACGAGGGGACGCTGCAGGTCAGCTCAGACTGTTGCTGGGCTCGGAACCCTCCTCAAGCAGCTCACAGGATTTTTCCCTGCACAATAGGAGTTTTGAGCAGGAAGTACGTTCTTATTGGCTCAGCAGAGGGATCTCTCTGCGCTTGAGCGGACAACTGATTCATTGCATTGAGTTGCTTCGGAATGGGCTCGTTTCAGTCCGCTATCCGGGGCCGGGGCCTCGTGTGCATGCTAAAATCTACTGTACGCAAGTGGCTGTTACCCTGGGTTCCAGCAACTTCACTGCACCGGGTCTGCACTCTCAGCATGAGGCCAACGCCCGTTTTACCCCCAAAGACGAGCCGCGGCGTTACCGAGAGATATGGCAATACGCTGAGTTTCTGTGGGAGCACGGTACCGATGCTAAGGGCGCTTTACTGGTGCTACTGGAAAATCTGCTGCGCTGTGTAACCTGGCGTGAAGCACTCGCTCGGGCCTGTGCCGAGCTGCTTGAGGGGAACTGGGCTGCCAGCTATCTGGAGTCTCTTGGACATTCCTCAGATGTCGCGCTCTGGCCTTCCCAGCGCAAGGGTATCGGTCAGGCACTGTATCTCATCGAGACGGTGGGAGGCGTGTTGATCGCGGATGCGACTGGCTCGGGCAAGACCCGAATGGGCGTGCATCTACTGCGTGCCGTTTATGATCGGATCTGGTCAGCATCCCGTGGGCATAAAGGCCTGATTGCGATGGTGTGCCCGCCCTTGGTATTGGCCAGCTGGGAGCGCGAAAGCCTGCGTTGCTTCCTCCAGATCAATATTCGCTCTCATGGCGCATTGAGTCACTCCAGAGCAGGGGACGAGAGCGTCATCTCCGACCTGATGGTGCGGTCACAAACCCTGGCGGTTGATGAGGCGCACAATTTCCTGAGCCAGACGTCTAACCGCTCTCGTCAATTGGTTCATAACCTGGCAGATCAGGTCGTGCTGTTTACAGCAACCCCGTTCAATCGATCCGCCAGCGACCTGCTGCGTATGATCGACATTCTTGGTGCAGACAACTTCGATGATCAGGTGCTAGCCAGCCTGGAACGACTGACGCGTCTGAAAGGCGGGTTGAGAGACGCGGCACCAGAGGATCTCGCGACGCTTAAGAGTGCGCTTGCCCGATTCATGGTGCGCCGCACCAAGAAGCAGCTCAATAGCATGGTCGATCTTGAACCGGACGCATACCGCTTGCCTACCGGCCGAGTTTGCCGATATCCGGAGCATCATTCGCAGGTCTACGAACTGAACGAAAGTGCTCATGACATCAAGCTTGCCGGAGAGATCCTGGCAATTGCCCGGTCATTGGTGGGCATAACGCATTTTGAAAAAGCTTTGTATCTGCCCGAGAGCCATGCTCGATCCGGAATGAGTGCTGAGGCGTACCTGCAAATGCGGCTAAAATCCGCCAAGGGGCTTGCCTGTCATCATGTTATGGCCAGTTTGCGTTCATCTCGACTGGCCTTGTTCCGGCATATTCTTGGTGAGCGCGAGGCATTGCAACGGTTGCATCTGCAGCATGATCTTGCAGTGGAGGGCGATGATGCCACCGGCAATATGCGGGAGCGTATTACTGCTCTGCAGGGGCGTGTTCCTGAGAATCGTCTGGGCATCGACTTGCCTACATGGTTATCAGACCCGGAGGAGCATCGCCGGGAGTGCGAAGCGGAGGTAGGTCGTTACACCTATATCCTGATGCGCTTGGAGCGCATGAGCGACGGCAGGGAGCAACGTAAATGCCAGCTTTTACTTGGCCTGGCTCGGCAGCACGAGCAAGTCATTGCCTTCGATCATTTTCCTTTGACGTTACGTTATCTTCAGTACCTTATAGCGCGGCCGCATGGCGACAACCGTGTCGAGGTTTTGCTTGGGGTAGGGGGCAAGAAACGGCAGAACCAGGCGCTGCAGGCGCGACTCGATCCTGAGCGTGGGAAGGGGCGGGTGATCGCGCTGTGCAGCGATGCCTTGTCTGAGGGCGTTAACCTGCAGCGCGCCTCGGCAATGGTGCATCTGGATATGCCCAGCGTGGTGCGTTACGCCGAGCAGCGGGTCGGTCGCATAGACCGTATGGATAGCCCCCATGACAGCATCGAATGCTGGTGGCCCAGGGACGCCGATACCTTTGCTCTCAAGGCAGATGAGCGGTTTATTGCGCGCGTAGAGGATGTTGAGTCTTCGCTTGGCGGTAACTTGCAACTGCCCGATGCCCTGCTGGCCAACTCAGGACCAGAGCGGCTGATAACACCAGAGCAACAGCAGCAGGAGCTTGAGGAGCGCGCATCTATTCCCTGGGACGGTGTTGAGGATGCATTCGCAGCGGTGCGAGGGCTGCTCGAAGGGGATCGAGCGATGCTGACGGCAGAGGACTACGCCATGGTTAGAGAAGAAACTCTGGCGGTCTTGTCCCGTGTCAGTCTGGTGAAGTCCGATCAACCGTGGCTATTTGTTTGTCTGGCCGGAGAGGCCAAAAGGGCGCCTCGCTGGGTGTTGATCGTTGATCAGCAGCCTAAGCCGTTGGTGCATTTGCCGGATATTGTCGAACAGCTGCGGCAACGCTTGGGGCAGGGGCAGAAGGACCTCCCGCTCAGTCATGGTGCTGGGCGGCAACTTGAGCGCTTCCTCGTAAGGTTGTCTGAGCAGGAGCGGCTGTTGCTGCCGCAACGTAAACAGCGTGCACTGGATCAGATGCAGGATGTTATTTCGGTCTGGGCAAGCCGCAAGGGGTGGATTGAAAGCACTGGTCAGGCTGATGCTATTCAGCGTTTGTTACAGACGCTCAAGCATAACCACATAGAAGGCTGCCCCGATTGGGCGCAGCTGGCAGACGCCTGGTTGGATCTCGTGCGGCCTACATGGTTTGGCTATCTGAACAAGGTTGCTCGACGCTCACAGATTGTCCGCTTGCGTGACATTCGCAAGGCGCTACTCGCTGAGGCGTTGCCGGCTTCGACTATCATCGAGCGGATCTCGGGCATCGCCCTGCGGCAAACTTGGGAAGAAAGAATTGTTGCGTGTGTGCTGGGTTACTCCGGCACACAGACGGAATAAGGTAACTAGTGCCCTGTCTGCTTAGGCGAATTACGTCAGACCTGCCTGAAAACTTGACCTGTATGCATGACCATTATTGGTCTGTCAGCTAACGCGACATATCATCCAACTGTGCCCGCTTGGAGTGGGCAGGGATGGAACCCCTTGGTCATGGATGACCGACTCTGTTTCAGCGTCTCCGGCAAAAACACCGCGGGAGACAACAACCGCTTTACCCCGTGACTGTCGCTGGCTAAAGTGATGGCCATCACACTTCGCCGCAGGTCATCAGGGATGGACCGCTCGATGCTACCTGCTTCGCTCCTCCCTGCTTGCCTCCGGTAATCCGCGTTGTTTCAAGGCCGCCGTAGCGTGGCTTGCAGGAGTTTTGTTATGCATGATCAGGCCCGCCTGTCGCAGTCGCTGTTGGCTTTGGTGCCGGTCGATGGTTCCAGCATTGGCAACCAGTCGTTGTTCGAGCAGTTGAGTGCTGCCTTTCCTGATCTGTCTCAGGCTGCTTTTGTCGAGGCGCGTGATGCGTTGATTGCGCAGGGCGTGCTGCAGAAGGGGCGAGGGCGTGGTGGTTCGGTCAAGCGCAGTGAGGCCGAAGGCAGCGCTGTGGCGGCAAAGCCAGCTGCAGTAAAGAAACCGGCACGCAGCACTGAGAAAGCCGCAGTAAGCAGCATGGATGACCTGAAGAAGACCCTTTGGGCCACCGCCGATAAGCTGCGCGCCAATATGGACGCTGCTGAGTACAAGCACATCGTGCTTGGGCTGATCTTCCTCAAGTACATTTCCGACAGCTTCGCCAGCCGCCGCGCCGAGTTGGAGCGCAAGCTGACCGATGAAAGCGATGACTACTATCTGGGTGATGACGACCCCGAGTTGCTGGCCGCCGAGCTGGAAGACCGCGATTATTACCGCGAGGTCAACGTGTTCTGGGTGCCGGAAGTGGCACGCTGGGAGTCGATCCGCTCAGCTGCCAAGCAGGCGGACATCGGCAAGCGCATTGATGATGCGCTGGCGGCCATTGAGGCAGAAAACCCGCGCCTGAAGAACATTCTCGACAAGCGTTACGCCCGCGCCCAACTGCCGGACGGCAAGCTGGGCGAGTTAGTGGATCTGGTCTCGACCATCGGCTTTGGTGACGACACCGGCAAGGCGCGCGATCTGCTGGGACAGGTGTACGAATACTTCCTCGGCCAGTTCGCCAGTGCCGAGGGAAAAAAGGGCGGGCAGTTCTATACGCCGGCCAGCATCGTGAAAACCCTGGTGGCGGTGCTCAACCCTCACCACGGCAAGGTCTACGACCCTTGCTGCGGCTCGGGCGGCATGTTTGTGCAGTCCGAGAAGTTCATCGAGGCTCACGGCGGCAAGCTGGGCGATGTGTCCATCTACGGCCAGGAGTCCAACCCCACAACCTGGCGCCTGGCGGCGATGAACCTGGCCATTCGTGGTATCGACTTCAATCTGGGCAAGGAGCCGGCGGATACCTTTATCCGCAATCAGCACGCTGACCTGCGTGCCGACTTTGTATTGGCCAACCCGCCGTTCAATATCAGTGACTGGTGGCACGGCAGCCTGGAAGGGGACCCGCGCTGGGTCTATGGCACCCCGCCGCAGGGCAACGCCAACTACGCCTGGCTGCAACACATGCTCTACCACCTCAAGCCCAATGGCCGCGCCGGTATCGTGTTGGCCAACGGCTCTATGAGCTCCAGCCAGAACAGCGAAGGTGACATCCGCAAAGCCATGGTCGAGGCCGATGTGGTGGAAGTGATGGTCGCCTTGCCCGGCCAGCTGTTTTTCAACACCCAGATTCCCGCCTGCCTGTGGTTCCTCGCTAAGGACAAACGCCACAGCCAAAGCCCCGGCGGCGTCGACCGCAGCGAGCAGGTGCTGTTTATCGATGCCCGCAAGCTCGGCACCAGCGTCAGCCGCGTGCAGATTGAGCTGACCGATGCCGATATTGAGCGCATCGCCCAAACCGTCGCCGCCTGGCGCGGCGAAACCCTCGATGCGCCGGACTCCACCTCCCGTCATTCCCGCGAAGGCGGGAATCCAGTAGCAGCCTACGAGGACATCCCCGGCTTCTGCCGCAGCGTCACCCTCGCAGAAATCGCCGAGCATGGCCATGTACTCACTCCCGGTCGTTATGTCGGTGCCGAAGAGGTGGAAGACGACGACGAAGCTTTTACCGAGAAGATGCAGCGGCTGACCAAGCAGTTGGGTGAGCAAATGAAGAAGGGCTCGGAACTCGACCTGATGATCCGGCAGAAGCTGGGGGGGCTGGGGTATGAGTTCTGAGTATGGTTTTGTTCCGCTTCGGGACTTAAGTGTCCGTATCACGAAGGGAACTACGCCTACAAAAGGGGAGGGCTTTGTTACGCAAGGAGTCAACTACATCAAATCTGAGTCCATCACTTCTGATGGCTCAATTGATGCATCTAAATTTGCATTCATAGATGCGGAGACCCACGACAAACTCTCTCGCTCAAAGCTTCGTGCTGGTAATGTCTTGTTCTCTATGGCAGGCGTTTATCTTGGTAAGTCTGCCGTTGTTTTGCCAGAGCATTTGCCTGCGAATACAAATCAGGCAGTTGGTATCGTTACGCTTGATGAGTCGAAAGCTGATCCTTACTTTATTCACTATGCACTGCAGTCTCCCGCCTGTCGTGCTTGGGTATTACGCTCAGCCGCACAATCCGCGCAGCCGAACTTTAATCTTCAAGAAATTGGAGAATTGAAAATTCCCGCATTTCCTCTTGCGTTGCAAAAGGAAGTTGCGGGTGTGTTGCGTATGCTCGACGACCGCATCACCCTGCTACGCGAAACCAACGCCACCCTGGAAGCCATCGCCCAGGCGCTGTTCAAATCCTGGTTCGTCGATTTTGCCCCCGTGCGCGCCAAGACCGAAGGTCGCCAGCCGGAAGGCGCTATACAGGGAAGTATGAGTGCCGCTGAAGGCAGGATGCCGAAAGCGGCCATGGACGCCACCACCGCCGCTCTGTTCCCCGATAGCTTCGAAGAGTCCGAACTGGGCTTGGTGCCGAAGGGGTGGCAAGTTTTGCCAATTGGTGATGCTGTTGATTGCGTTGGTGGTGGTACGCCGGACACGAGAAACGAAGACTTCTGGCAGCCAGGGGAGTTCTGCTGGTCGTCCCCCAAGGATTTGTCGAGCCTTGGAACGCCGGTCTTGCTATCGACTGAGCGGAAATTGTCCCTTCGTGGTTTGGCGAAGGTGAGTTCTGGCTTGCTGCCAAGCGGCACGCTGCTGATGTCTTCCCGAGCCCCCATTGGCTATCTGGCTATCACTCAAATACCGCTGGCTATAAATCAGGGCTATATCGCGATGCCTCCGGGCGGAAGGCTACCTCCGCTATATCTGCTTTTCTGGTGCCGTGAGAATCTGGACGTGATCAAGGGCCGCGCAAATGGCTCAACTTTTATGGAAATCAGCAAGAAAGCTTTTAGGCCAATACCGGTGTTGGCCCCAGCTTCTGAGGTAATTGAGGCATTCCAGTCCGTTATTGATCCTCTGTTTGAGCGATTGGTAGCCAATGAGCGCCAAGCCCAATCCCTCACCCAACTCCGCGACACCCTTTTACCCCGCCTGATCTCCGGCCAACTGCGCTTGCCGGACACAGTAAAAAGCGAAACACCTTATGTTGACTAACGAATATTTAGACAAAGTCTGCTCCGCACGTGAAGGCGAGGAAGATATCAGGCGCTGGGTTCAAATGGTGCTTGAGGCGATTGTTGCCCGTTATCCTGATGTGGATATTTATCCAGTTTCTCTACGGTCGAGAAAATACACTGGACTCGGCTTTGGCTGTAAATCAGGTAGCAAAGCGAGTCACGTGGCTCTTGGTTTAGCTGTTTTTCCTGACAGGGTTCGGCTGGGCCCTAAGCGAAAAACGCCTCTTCGCAAGGCGCTTGAGGCTGCGGGTAGAACGGACTTGATTGTGTCAAAACAGGACAAACTTGCTGACAGGGCGGCCGTAGACGACTGGTTAAGCACGCTGGAAGGCGCGCTCGGTCAGCCTTTTGTTGACGCGATGAAAGGCAACTCACGGCGGCCAGAGGACTTTCCTGTTCCTGAATTGGATGACAGCGAAGATGGTAGCGCTCAGTCAGGCGCCATTGAGGGATACCCGGACAGGCGAGTAACTGAATTGCTTCGGAAGGGAAGCGAAGAGGATAAAGCCTGGTTCTGGACGCTCATTAGTACACTGCGCCAGCGCTTTCCAACAGCAGACCACTACACAGTGAACCTTGACCCTACCGACGTGCGCGTGGGGAGCAAGGCCAGGGCGGAGAAGAGTGGCAAGGTCGCGTTCCGCATCCGCTGGAGTAAAGACGGGTTTACCTGTGATGCGCGTGATTTGAAGAACCATTTGGCGTTGCTGCAAAGCCAGGGCATAGAAGAGCAGATCAACTCAAGAGTGCAGGTGGATCAGCCCCAGATCAACGCGTGGCTGGATGCTGTGATTAACGCGGTGTCTTTGGAAGCGCTGCCATTGGAAGGAGAAGGGCGTATGCCACGCGACTATGAAAACAATGAATCGCAGAGCAATGATGCAGGGGAGAGCACTGCGCACAACGGCGGCAGTACAGGACTACCGCCACTCAACCAGATCCTGTTCGGCCCGCCCGGCACCGGCAAGACCTACAACACCATCAACGAAGCGCTGAAGATTCTGGCGCCGCAGTTTTGGGAGCAGAACAGTGGTGACGACCCCGACTCGCGCAAACGCTTGAAAGAGGCGTTCGATGAGCTTGTTGACAAGGAGCGTATCCGCTTTGTGACCTTTCATCAGAGCTTCAGCTATGAGGACTTTGTGGAAGGTCTGCGCGCTCGCACGGATGAGACAACTGGCCAGTTGCGTTATGACGTGGTGGATGGGGTGTTTAAGTCACTCTGTGAGGCTGCTGCGTCCAAGGTAACTCAACAGGCTGATGCGCCTGCTGGAGTCGGTGCGCGACGTGTTTGGAAAATGTCGCTGGGTAATACGCTGGGCGATGACGCCAGCATTTTCCAAGAGTGTATCGACGGTGGGTACGTTCTGCTCGGCTATGGTGGCGGAATCAACTTTGCGGGCTGCGCTAACCGGCAGCAGGTTCAGGCGCGCTTTGCGGATAACAATGTGTTGCCAGACAACCCAGTGACCGATTACGGCATCACTAGCGTGACAGCCTTTGTGGCCAAGATGAAAGTCGGTGACCTGATTGTCGTGTCGGATGGCAACTTTAAGTTCCGGGCTATCGGAGAGGTGACAGGCAACTACGAGTTCAAGCCGCATAACGAGTTTGACGATGGTTATTCGCAACTGCGGGCGGTGAAGTGGCTGCGACATTACCAACCTTCTCTGCCTCACTCGGAACTGCTGAATGGGCAGTTCAGCCAGATGACCTTATACGAATTGCGCGCGCCAACGCTCAATAAGGAGAAGCTGGAGCAGCTGCTGGGCGCCGGCGTTCCGGAGGGTAGGGCAGAGAATGATGCTCGGGTGCTGATCATTGACGAAATCAACCGAGGTAGCGTTTCTCGCATCTTCGGTGAGCTTATCACGTTGATCGAAGAGAGCAAGCGAGCGGGGAGAGCCGAGGCGCTCTCTATTGTTTTGCCGTACTCCCAGACGCGATTCAGCGTGCCGGATAACCTTTACATCATCGGCACCATGAACACCGCCGACCGCTCCTTGGCCGGGCTGGACATCGCCTTGCGCCGTCGCTTTGCGTTCAAGGAAATGCCACCCAAGCTTAAGCCGCTGGATGGTGTTCAAGTGGCCGGCGTCAGTGTTCGTAAACTGCTGAAAGTGATGAATCAGCGCATCGAAGTACTTCTGGATCGCGATCATTGCCTGGGGCATGCGTACTTCATGCCGTTGAAAGAAGACGGTCTGACAGAGGAGCAGAAGCTGGCGCGGCTGGAGCTGATCTTCCGCAATCAGATACTGCCTCTGCTGCAGGAGTACTTCTTCGAAGACTGGCAGCGCATTTGTTGGGTGTTGAACGATCATCGCAAGCCTGATTTAGACCGTTTTGTGGGCCAAGTCGAGCAGGATGTCGCTGAGTTGTTTGGCGTCGCCAACGTGCCTGTGCAAGGTGGTGTCTGGCGTATCAACGACGAGGCTTTTAAGCGTGCTTCTGCCTATGCCGGCATCATTGCTGCTAATTACAAGGGTGAGGCCTCAACGGATGAACCAGAGGAGGCGGATGCGTGAGCGCATCTGTCGTCGTGCGTGAATACGCGTGTCTGACCACTGCACCGGTAGCGCCCGATGATCTTGATTATGCACAGGTATCGGAAAGCGCGTTCGACTGGCTTTGTGAGCTGAGTGCTCGCTTTAACAGCAATGGCGCGAAACTGCTACAGGTGCAGGGGCGTCGCTCGCTGAAGTGGGACTCCTACGTGGGCGTGCTGGAGACCCCCTGTGGCACGCGCCTGGAAATCGTACCCAAGCACCACGAAGAGGGTGATTGCCTGCAAAAAGGACGGCAGTTGCTGCGTAAGCTTATTCAGCGAGCTCTGGATCTGAAAGCCCGTGAGGCATCGGTGGCAGGGTTAGAGCTGTTTGAGGCGCCGCTCAGCGAATGGGTAATGGCGCAGTTTTTGGCGGAGCTCGACCTGTTGGTGAAACGGGGTGTGCGGTTCGACTATCAACGTGTCGAGGAGGAACAGCGCTTTTTGCGTGGCCAGCTCAACGTGGTTGCACAGATGCGTCAGCGCCCCGGAAAGCAGCACTACTTCCAAATTCGCCATGATGTATTTCAACCGAACCGCGCTGAGAACCGTCTGCTCAAATCAGCTTTGGAGCAGGTGGCGAAGAGTACCAGGGATGCTAACAACTGGCGGCTAGCCGCTGAGCTGCGCGCGATGCTCAGCGATTTGCCCGCAAGCCGTCAGATCGACTTGGACTTCCGGGCTTGGAGCACCGACCGCCTGATGGCGCACTACCAGGCAATAAAGCCCTGGTGCGAGCTGATCCTCAATCAGCAGATGCCGCTGGCGGTGAGCGGTGAGTGGCGCGGAATGAGCATGCTGTTCCCGATGGAGAAGCTGTTTGAACGCTATGTAGAGGGCTGGCTGAGGAACTGCCTAGTGCCAGGTGCCGAGCTGATTACGCAGGGCAAAGGGGGCGGTGAGTCTTTGTGCAAACAAGGTTCAAAACCGGTGTTTAAGTTGAAGCCCGACTTCCTTGTTGATAACGATGGTAGGCGTTGGGTCTTGGATGCAAAGTGGAAACGCGCCGCGCAGGGGGCTGAGAAAAAGAAAGAAGCACTGCGTGAAGCGGATTTTTATCAGTTGTTCGCCTATGGTCACAAATACCTGGATGGCAAGGGCGAGCTGGCGCTGATCTACCCGAGAACCCGACAATTCGACCAGCCGCTGCCACCCTTTGATTACAGCCCGGATTTGCGGCTTTGGGCTTTACCTTTTGATTTAGACGCTGATAGGTTACTGATCGATGATGAGATGCAGTTCACAGACTGCATGAGGGCGGCAATGGGTACTGCTCCGCTCGACCAGGCAGTAATACCGGGATAAAGGAATGACCGAAGATCAACTGGAGCAGGAAGCACTCGGCTGGCTGGGTGAGTTGGGCTATCAGCACCTCTATGGGCCGGATATTGCCCATGATGGCGATAACCCGGAGCGCGAGAGCTACCGTGACGTGGTGCTTGCCATGCGGCTCCGTGCAGCGGTTGCGCGGCTGAACCCCGCTGTGCCGCTCGCCGCTCGTGAGGAAGCGGTGCGTCAGGTGCTGGAGTTGGGTGTACCTGTTCAGCTGTCTGCCAATCGCCTGTTTCATCGTCTGGTGGTCAGTGGCGTGCCGGTCCAATATCAGAAAGACGGCGAGACGCGTGGCGATTTCGTGCGTCTGATCGACTGGGCGGATGTGAAGGCCAACGAGTGGCTTGCGGTCAATCAGTTCAGTATCCAGGGCCTCAAGCATACCCGCCGACCGGATATCATTCTGTTCGTCAATGGCTTGCCTCTGGTACTGGTCGAGCTGAAGAACCCGGCGGATGTGAATGCGGATCTGGTCAAAGCGTTCGACCAGATCCAGACCTACAAAGAGCAGATTCCGGACTTATTCCAATACAACGAGATCCTGATTATCTCCGATGGTAGCGAAGCCCGAATGGGCTCGCTGTCGGCCGATATCGAGCGCTTCGCCCGTTGGCGCACCATTGATGGTGTGAGTCTCGACCCGCTTGGGCAGTTCAGCGAGCTGGAAACGTTGATGCGCGGTGTGCTGGCGCCGGAGATGTTGCTCGATTACCTGCGCTACTTCGTGTTGTTCGAGGATGACGGCAGGTTGGTGAAGAAGATCGCCGGCTATCACCAGTTTCATGCGGTGCGCGCTGCCATCAATCAGGTAGTGGATGCGTCGCGCCCGGGCGGTTCGCACAAGGGCGGGGTGGTGTGGCACACCCAGGGCTCAGGTAAGAGCATCACTATGACCTGTTTTGCTGCACGGGTGATGCAGGCGAGCCAGATGGAGAACCCCACCATCGTCGTGATCACCGATCGTAATGATCTGGATGGTCAGCTGTTTGGGGTGTTCTCCCTGTCGCAGGACCTGTTGCGCGAGCAGCCGGTTCAGGTTGCCACCCGCGGAGACCTGCGGGAAAAGCTGTCCAATCGCCCGAGTGGCGGGATAGTGTTCGCGACCATTCAAAAGTTCATGCCCGGGGAGGATGAAGACAGCTTCCCGGTGCTGTCTACCCGTTCCAACATCGTCGTCATTGCCGACGAGGCACATCGCACGCAGTACGGCTTCAATGCTGAGCTCAAGGTCGATACGTTGAAGGTGGCCGAAGGGCAGGCTCGGTATCAGGTGGGCTATGCACAGCACCTGCGTGATGCACTGCCGAATGCCACCTTCGTGGCGTTCACCGGCACGCCGGTTTCCAGTGAGGACCGTGATACGCGCGCGGTGTTTGGCGACTACATTCACGTCTACGACATGCAGCAGGCAAAGGAAGATGGTGCAACGGTCGCTATCTACTATGAGTCCCGCTTGGCCAAGCTGGCGCTGAAAGACAGTGATATGCCGCACATTGACGATCAGGTCGATGAGCTGGCTGAGGATGAAGAAGAGGATCAGCAGTCACGGCTCAAGTCGCGTTGGGCCGCACTGGAAAAGGTGGTGGGTGCAGAGCCACGCATCAAGAGTATTGCGGCAGATCTGATTCAGCATTTCGAGGAACGCAATCAAGCGCAGCAGGGCAAGGCCATGGTCGTCACCATGAGTCGTGAGATCTGTGTGCACCTCTACAACGAAATCATCGCGCTGCGTCCTGATTGGCATGACGAGGACCCGGAGAAGGGCGCCATCAAAGTAGTGATGACTGGCAGCGCATCTGATAAAGCGTTGCTCCGGCCGCATATCTACTCTGGGCAGGTGAAGAAACGGCTGGAGAAACGCTTCAAAGACCCGAAAGATCCGCTGCAGATCGTGATCGTCCGTGACATGTGGCTGACCGGCTTCGATGCACCCTGTGTGCACACGCTCTACGTCGACAAGCCGATGAAGGGGCACAACCTGATGCAGGCGATTGCGCGCGTCAATCGGGTGTTCAAGGATAAGCAGGGCGGACTGGTGGTCGACTACATTGGCATCGCCAATGAACTCAAGTCGGCGCTGAAGGAGTACACCGCAAGCAAGGGGCGCGGGCGGCCTACTGTCGACGCTCATGAAGCCTATTCGCTGCTGGCCGAGAAGATGGATATCTTGCGTGGCATGCTGCACGGCTTTGATTACAGCGACTATCTGAATGGCGGCCACAAGCTGTTGGCTGGTGCGGCGAACCATATCCTTGGCCTTGAGGATGGCAAGAAGCGCTTTGCTGACAACGCACTGGCGATGAGTAAGGCGTTTAGCCTGTGCTGCACGCTTGATGAGGCGAAAGCTGAGCGGGAGGAGGTTGCGTTCTTCCAGGCAATCAAAGTTCTGCTCACCAAGCGAGATATCAGCGCGAAGAAAAAGACCGACGAAGAGCGTGAGTTGGCAATCCGCCAGATCATCGGCAATGCGGTTGTGACGGGTGATGTGGTGGACGTGTTTGCGGCTGTTGGCCTTGATAAGCCGAACATCGGTTTGCTCGATGACGACTTCCTTGCTGAAGTGCGCAGCCTCCCCGAGAAGAACCTCGCGGTAGAACTACTTGAGCGCCTGCTGGAAGGGGAGATCAAAAGTCGATTCTCCACCAACGTCGCTCAAGAAAAGAAATTCTCCGAGCTGCTGAGCAATGTCATTGCCCGCTATCAGAACCGTTCCATTGAAACGGCTCAAGTCATTGAAGAACTCATCGACATGGCGAAGAAATTCGCCGCCGCTAGCAAACGCGGCGAGACCCTGGGTCTTAACGATGATGAGCTGGCTTTCTACGATGCGTTGGCCAATAACGAGGCTTCCGTCCGCGAGCTGGGCGATGAGATCCTTGCCAAGATTGCCCATGAGCTGACCGATGGTTTACGCAAAAATGTCACGGTGGATTGGAACAACCGAGACAGCGTCCGGGCAAAGCTGCGTCTGATGGTTAAGCGCATTCTTCGCAAATACAAATATCCGCCGGACAAGCAGGAAGAGGCAGCACAGCTGGTGCTGGTGCAGGCTGAGAAGCTGTGTGAGGAATGGGTGTGAGAAGTCGAGAACGTGGATGTTTCTGCTCCAGCATGCCGAGCTGCCAGCTGAAGCTTTTATCGTTGGAAGGCTTGTGTGTAGTTGCCCCCGCTAAACCGGACACCACCTCATTCGTTTGATGCCAGTTCCGCCCTGTACTCCCAGGGCGATTTCATTTTCAGCCCCTTGTGCGGGTGGCTGCGGTTATAGTCTTCGACCCATTCCGGCAACCTAGCCATCACCGTGGCGGCATCAGGGAGATCGTTCAAGTACACATAGTCGCGCTTAAACGTCTTCACGAAGGCCTCAGCCATGCCGTTGCTCTGAGGGCTTCTCACCGGTGTGGTGCACACGACAAAGCCCAGAGAGGACGCGAAGGCTCGCGTTTCTTTGGCAGTGTAGCAACAGCCATTGTCCGTCAGCCATTCCAGCGGATGAGGCACTCGCTCTGACTGGCCGAATCGGTACTGCAAGCTTTACAGCAGCAGGTCTTGAACCATCTCACCGGGGATGCCAGCAGTAGTCGCCACGTAGCGCATCGTAAGCGTACGGGGAATACACCTTGCGTCGATCAGCCCGGAATCCACTGATGCGGCAGCAGTTGCTCGATCTCGCTAGCCTTCTGCGTCGGCAACCGCGTTAGCACGTCCTTCAGGTAGGCATACGGATCATGGCCATTCATGCGAGCTGACTGGATCAGGCTCATGAATGCAGCCGCGTGTTTACCGCAAAGCTGGAGTTCAAAAGGTGTGTTCACCGGACGCTTACGGCCTTTTTTTGTAACCGTCCGGGCAACACACCTCCTCAATTCCGCCTGGTAGCGGCATGGTGTCCACCTGTTTTTGGTGGACACCATTTCAAGCCCCTTGCGGAGGAACTCCCGTGCCAGGCCTACGCCGCTCCTATCCCAAATCCTTCAAGGCCCAGGTCGTCGAGGAGTGCAGCCAGCCCGGTGCCTCGGTTGCCGGCGTAGCCTTGAGTCCTGGCCTTAACGCCAATCTCGTGCACAAGTGGATTCGCCGCCAGCAGGCACAGCTGCCTGCTGTACCCTCCAGTTTTATTCCGATCCCTCTCGTCCCGAGCCTACCTGCTACCCCGAGTGCTGCCGACATGGCCATCCAGATCGTTATTCCTCATCGGGTCGGCAAGCTGTCGGTGCAGTGGCCGGGCAACGACCCTGAAGGTTGTGCTCGTTTCCTGCGCGAGCTGCTGAAGTGATCCGCATTGAACGCATTTGGCTCGCCACTGAGCCTCTGGACATGCGCGCCGGCACTGACACAGCGCTGGCCCGCGTAGTCGCCGTATTCGGGGCGGCGCAGCCGCACTGCGCCTACCTGTTCGCCAACAAGCGCGCCAACCGGATGAAGGTGCTAGTGCATGATGGTGTGGGCATCTGGCTTGCCGCACGGCGACTGAATCAGGGCAAGTTCCACTGGCCAGGCGTGCATCGTGGTCTGGAGGTCGAACTCGACGCTGAGCAACTCCAGGCCTTGGTGCTCGGTTTGCCATGGCAGCGAATCGGTTCCAGCGGCGCAATTACAGTGCTCTGAACCCCGCTTATCAGCTGTTGCAGTGACCGTGCTTTGGTAAAATCCACGGCATGACTTCCTCGCCCAATCTCGACCAAATGACGCCCGAACAACTGCGCGCCCTCGCTGCGCAGTTGCTGTCCAAGGTCGACACCATGGGCCGAGAGAGCCGCCGCGACAAGACAGTCATCGAGCAACTCTCTCACGAGATCGCCATCCTCAAGCGGCACAAATTCGCTAAGCGCAGTCAGCAAATCAGTCCGGCGCAAGGCAGCTTGCTGGATGACTTGCTCAACACCGACCTCGAGGCTATCGAGGCAGAGCTGAACGCGCTCCGGCCTGAGCCTGCCGCAACCTCATCGCGCCAACAGCCCAAGCGCGCTCCGCTGCCATCCCAGTTCCCACGTACGGTCATCCGCCATGAACCGGAGAGCACACAGTGTGCCTGCGGGTGCCAACTTCAGCGCATCGGCGAAGATGTGAGCGAGAAGCTGGATTACACACCTGGCGTGTTCACCGTCGAGCAACATGTGCGTGGCAAATGGGCCTGTCGTCAGTGCGAAACGCTGATCCAGGCGCCCGTGCCGGCCCAGGTGATCGACAAGGGCATTCCCACCGCCGGCTTGTTGGCCCATGTAATGGTGGCCAAGTTCGCGGACCACTTGCCGCTGTATCGCCAGGAAAAGATCTTTGGCCGTGCAGGCTTGGTCATATCGCGTTCGACGTTGGCGCAGTGGGTAGGCCAAACCGGCGTGCAGCTCCAACCCTTGGTGGATGCATTGCGCGAGGCAGTGCTAGCTCAAGACGTTGTACACGCCGATGAAACACCGGTGCAGATGCTGGCACCCGGCGAGAAGAAAACACACAGGGCTTACGTCTGGGCCTACTGCACTACGCCGTTCTCAGCACTGAAGGCGGTAGTCTATGACTTCAGTCCCAGCCGTGCTGGCGAACATGCGCGTAACTTCCTGGACACCTGGAATGGCAAATTGGTCTGCGATGACTTCGCAGGCTACAAGGCTGGCTTCGAGCAGGGCATCACCGAAATCGGTTGCATGGCGCATGCGCGGCGCAAGTTCTTCGACCTGCATGCCGCCAACAAAAGCCAGCTGGCCGAACAAGCGCTGCACTCGATTGGCGGGCTGTATGAAGTCGAACGGCAAGCCAAAGACCTGAGTGACGAGGATCGCTGGCGAATACGCCAGGAAAAGGCCAAGCCCCTAGCCGACACCTTGCATACCTGGATGCTGGCCCAGCGCGAGCTGGTGCCTGAAGGCTCGGCCATCGCCAAGGCACTGGACTACAGTCTCAAACGCTGGGTGGCGCTAACGCGCTACCTGGATGATGGTGCCGTGCCCATCGATAACAATGCGGTCGAGAACCAGATCAGACCGTGGGCGCTTGGCAGGTCAAACTGGCTGTTCGCTGGATCGTTGCGCAGCGGTAAACGGGCTGCAGCGATCATGAGCCTGATCCAGTCAGCTCGCATGAATGGCCATGATCCGTACGCCTACCTCAAGGACGTGCTAACGCGGTTGCCGACGCAGAAGGCTAGCGAGATCGAGCAACTGCTGCCGCATCAGTGGATGCCGGGCTGATCGGCGCAAGGTGTATTCCCCGTACGCTTACCATCGTTCACCGGCTGGGTGGGGTGTGAGTACAACCCTGCGGTGGGGACCAGAGAAGGATTAAGTTGGATCCGCTCCTTTTGCGGCACTAAAAGCGAATAGCGTTTGTCGCCGAGCGGGGGGCAATATGCAAACTTTGCACATTGCTTTCCGTCGTCCCAACGTCCGTCATCCGTTGGGGGCAATGGTCATTGACAGGCTAGTCCGCACTCCAACTCAAGCCCGTCCCAAAAGAGATCGAGAAACTACTGCCGCATCAGTGGATGCCGAGCTGATCGGCGCAAGGTGCCTTCCCCGTGCGCTTACCTTTTTTTATTTTTACCGGCCGGTACGTTGCCCGGTGTTGCTTCTTTCCGCTTTTTGGAATCCGTATGCGAAGCATGTGGCACGTTGCTTGATGCACCGGCGCCGAGTCCCTGGCGCCGTGCAGATTGTTGTTAAACAGTGCGAGGCTTAGTCTGTTGGTGCGTATTTTTGGGGCTTACGCCCTTAGCCGCAGGTTCTGCCGAATACCACACTGGTTTACTTTTCCTGCTGATTCTAACTTTCGAAAGGTCTGCATTGGATGCTGCCTCCGGTAAGGAGAAATTGCGCTTCGTTGCCGTACGCCTGTCTCCATAACGCTCAATCGACCGCGTAGACCGATGCCCCATGATGTAAGCCATGAGCCTGGGGTCGATGCCGGAGGCTTTGAGGTTGGAGCCCATCTGGTGCCGTAAGCTTCTTAGCGTTGGCTGTACTTTACGCCTGGGCCAAAGCTGCCTGCATTGTTCTCGCAGAGTATCCCTGATTGCCGCAGCGCTGCGGTGTGAGTGTCGATACAGGTCTACTGCTTTAGCCGCAAGCTCAAAATCTGTTTGGTTTGGGAACGTAATATCGCGGTCGGCACCCCTGATGCCTTGATCGTCCTTTTTGGCTCCAATAATATGGAACCCCTCACCAGTGACCTGAATCGAGTGCATCTCACAGGGTCGGACGCCGAGCAGCCAAGCTAGCGTAACGGCAGCAAAAACGTCGTAGTTCCGTGTTTTGCCTAGGTGATGCAGAAGTGCGGCAATATCATCCTCGCTCAGGGCTTTAACCGCGTGAAGCTTCTCTTTAGGAGGGATGGTGCTGCCAGGCAAGGTGGTTGGATTAGGCGTTAGCACGATCCGCTTGGCTGCTGCTGGGTAGCCACGTTCACGAACGTCGAATGACAGTGCATTTTTCAGGACTCTGAAGTAGCCGGGTCTGTAGTCTGCTGCACACCCCGTCAATGCTTCGCATATCGCGCTTGTTGAGAGTTGTGTGCCTGGCATTCTCGTTTTGTAGAAGTTTCTTGCAAGCTTTCGGTATCGTTCTTCGGTGCTCTTCAGCATGTTGGCATCCTTATAGTTATTGTTATTTTTTTGATGTCAAAAGCAGCCGCTTCGCGAAGGGGCGCTTGTTTTTTCGCTCCTGGTCGGAGCGAAAAATCATGTCGGCATGGCATTGGCTGGGCCTCACCTCACCGTTGTTCGTGATGCCCTCGCCAACACCATGCCGCCACTGCGCCCCCATACCCGAAGCGCGGGTATGGTGTGTGCGCACGTACTCGCGCGCATGAGCACGTACCGTGGGTACGCGCTCTGGCAGCGCGCTGCCTGGCTTTGTTTGACATCAAATTCGGTAGCCGGCTCGGGCCGGAAATGAGAGCCAGGGCGTGGCACCCACATCAGACCTCTTCGCTGAGTTCTGGATAGACCGGATTTGACGCGCGCAATAAGCTGTAGCGAAAGCTTCATCATATTATTTTTATAGTTCCCATAGCCGCGCATTTTTTATTGCTGCCATAACATCCACAAGGAATAAAACACCGCGCCCGGCCAACTAGGCATCCAAACTTATTTATCCAGATCAGCAGCAAACCAATGACGCGCTGTATTGTTGCAAATAAGGAAAACATAAAACAATACCCAGCTTACAAATATAACCAACTTTGCCATCAGGCTCTGCGGGATTCACTTGAGGGCAGCACGGAATATAGGGAATTCATAAAGAGGGGGTGCGAAAATCGCTATAGGTGAGAGCGAAGTTCGCACTAGGGGAGAGCGGTTTCAATCCTATCGCGCAAGAGACTAGAGCAAAAATCGCAACATTACGACGCCGGCGGCAACAGGTCTCATCTTTATTTGCAGTAGTTATAAGTGAACACTTATCTTCCTGATCCGGCTTTCATCGATATCAGTGAAATTTTCAAGCTGACCTCGACATACCACATTCTTTTTGCAGCCGGTTATCTGGTAGATCTTTTCTTCTACCTTTTTTGCTGCAGCTCTTACTTCGTGAGCATACATAGTCTTGTAACCATCCGTTACGTCAACGCTACTGCCATAACCATCATGATTGCAAAGAACTTTAATCTGGTATGGGCCTATTTCTGAAGATTCAGCAATTGAGATAAATGTCGCCCTGGCAATCTTTCTGGGTAGATGCTGACCAATTCGACCACCAATTTTCATCATGTAATCACGAACAACAGACTCGGGCAGTCGATCCAGCTGAATGCCAGAGAACACGTATCTTGATGTGCTGTGTTTCATCGAAAAAAGAACCTGGCTGTATGCAGTATCATTGAGCATAAGATGAAACTCTTCACCATTTTTAAGCGTATCTTGCTCGTTTTCTTTTGTGCGCTCAGGGAAAACAATGGCGCGCATTTTATGATTAACGTACGCTTTCCTGATTTTTGCAACCTCATCTGGACGAACACCAGTAAACAGCATAAAGAGTACGGCAGCAGATGCGCATGCAAACGCTGACGCGACATTTCGCTCAGGCCCATCATTGCAGATCTTAATACACTCATTAATAAAGCTAGCCAGCTTGTCGTGCTCAATCCTGATTTTGCTTCGACGGTCTTCATGCCAGATGTTCATCTCGCGCATAATCTCGACCGGGTTCGATGTAATCAGTGATTTGCCTTCATGTCTGCTTGTGACTATTGCGAATCGATAGATAGAACCCAACAAGCCGAGGGCCTTATTTGCTGCACGTTTTCGTTCTTTTGACATCGTCCCGTTTGCCCGCAAAACGGGTTTAGTAATGCTCGCGTGAAGCTCTATCACATCTTCATAGTCGAAGTCACCAAGCGATACATCAGCAATAGAAGAGAGGTAGTTTTTGAACGTTCGACGGTAGTCTTCTCGTGTCGCTTGAGTGATCCTTTGCTTCGCCTTCATCATCTTCTCGAAAGTGCTTTCGACCGTCACAAAGCTTGACTGCTTATCTAGTTTTTCTCGCTCAATGATCTCATCTATTTCACCAATCAGCTTGGCGGCCTGATCTCGAATCGACACGATTTTTGCTTTCGAGTCGTACTTGCTGATCGTAATTCGTTTCATTGTGCCGTTGACTCTCTTTATGACAACGAACGTTTTTGCGCCCCTCGCTGTAACCCTAAGCGCGAGCCCGCGTTGAGTTTTGTCGTAGAAGATCTGCTCTGATTTACCTGCGCTGCACTCAAGCGCTCTGATCGCATCGTGCGTGAATTGAAGCTCGGCCTTTGCCACTTTTCTTACCCCCGAAAACCGGATCGCTGTGAAATCCATGGAAACTTCTGATGACATCTGAGCACCTGGAAGCCCCATTACACCTGCGCCCTGATGGAAACCCATGGAAACTTTCATGGAAACTTTCGGCCCAGCTGAGCCCATCTGTGCCCAGCCTTCGATCTCTTGCCGGTCTAGCCAAAATTGCCATGAGATCAAGAGTATCTTGTTGATTTGAAAGGAAAACAAAGCCCTAATCATGCGAACTCAGCTCATGAAGGCTGTACGCAGCTTTTCTCTGCTCAACACAAGATATGGGGGTAGATTGACTTAAAATCCCTCGATGGCAACATCGTGCCGGTTCGACCCCGGCTCCGGGCACCATCTACCACGCGTCTCGCAGCCATCCAGCAGCAAATACCCTTGGTCCGCGAATTAATACCTGCCCGCCATTCCTGGCTTGTCGCCCATGCAGCCTCACAGCCGTACCACCAAGCCAGAACCACGATCCGTTGTCGTACCCTTCGCTCGCCATGCGCCAACGCTGTTGGTGATTCAAATCAGCACATTGGTCGCCCAAATCGCCTATTCTAGACACAACAAGACGAGCGGGGGTGCTGCATGCAAGGTGAGGTTTTCTGGATAACCATTGGCTTCTTTACTGTCAGCCTGCTGTTGATCTGCATTGGCTGGGGCAAGGTAGAAGGCCGGGTTGGAGTGGCGCTTATCTGGTTGGGGGCTCTCATCATGCTGGGTCTGATTTTTGTGCACATTTGGCTAGGCGTGGCAATCGAGTAGCCGTCACGGCGGCTCCGGCAAAGCATGCAGCTCCACTCGGTTGCGCCCCAGATGCTTAGCGCGGTAGAGCGCCAGGTCAGCACTGCGTAGCAGGGCATCGATATCACTGCCGTGACGCGGGAAGCTCGCAACCCCCAGTGAAATAGTCGCAGTCAGCTCGGCGCCGTGCCAATCGAGACGGAGATTGGCAAACACCGCGCGGTAGTGCTCCGCTCGCCGTTTCGCGGTATCGGCATCAGTGTTGGGCAACGCGACCAGAAACTCCTCTCCGCCATAACGACAGACGATATCGCTGGCGCGTGAATGCAATGAGAGCACGTCCGCCAGCGCCGTCAATACCAGGTCACCCGCCTGATGACCGTACTCGTCGTTGACCGTCTTGAAGTGATCAATGTCGATCAGAATCAGCGCCAGTGCCTGCTGGTGGCGAGAGCACTGCACCAGCTCGCGCTCAATACTGACATCGAAATAGCGGCGGTTGTACGCGCCGGTCAGCGGGTCGCGATCAGCCTGGGCGCGCAGCTGTTGTTGCAACAGATTGATTTCGGCCAGTTGCTGGTGCAACGCGTGATTGGCCTCCTGCAAGGCCGCCTCACTGGCGCGCAGCTGTTCGCGCGCCTCGCGAATGCGGATGTTGCGCGAGAAGGCTACGTTACCCACCATCATGAGATACAGCGTCAGGCCGACGATGCACAGCAGGTTGGCGAGCCAATGGTTCAGCGTCGTCAGGTAGGGAGGCTGGACCAGCCAGGCGAGGGCGATGCCCAGCATCAGCGCCGTTGCGGCCTGAACCATGCCGAGCGGGCCGCGAAACACCATCAGGTTGATAGTGATGCCAATCACCATGGTGTAGCTGATCCACAGCGGAAAGCCCAGCAGGCTAATCCAGACGCCAAAGAGCAGGGCATCAAGCAGCAGGCTGTTCAATTCGGTACGCAGAGGGCTGGATGCGTGCCTGGCGCGCCAGTAGATCAGATGGGGATACAGCAGAAACTGCAGAGTCAGCAAGGTCCAGAGCAGCCAGCCCGGCTGGGTAGCGCTCAGGTGAACAGCAATGGCCGAGAACAGCAGGGCGAAGGAGCCGGTGCGGTTCTTGTGGTTGAGCTGCACAATCCAGTGCGAGTTTTCCGGCGTCGTGCCTGTCATGATCGGCTGCAGTGAAATGACCTGCAGCCGATTGTAGCGAGCAACGGTAGACCCGCATAGAGGGCTCTGAACCCTCTGCGCCACAGATCGCTGCTGTCGCGGGTGATCTCCACGTCCTGCTGGGTGTAGCTGACGTCCACGACATCCGCGCATCGGCAAAATCGCTCTCAGCCGTCATCAAGGCTTCACGTGCAATTAACGTCCCTGTCACGGTGCCGTGGCGCAATCGTTACAGCGCAACGCAGGAGCACAATCATGCAGATGACGGTCATCGGCTGTGGCTACGTAGGACTGGTAACGGCAACCTGTTTTGCCGAGATGGGCAACCGGGTGTGCTGTGTCGACAGCAACGCCAAGCGCGTTGATGCGCTGCAACATGGAGTGGCGCCGATCTTCGAGCCTGGCATCGAGCCGATGATCCAGACCAACCAGCGGGCAGGGCGCCTGACCTTCAGCACCGAGCTGGACACTGCCTGTGCCCGCTCAGAGGTCATCTTTATAGCGGTAGGCACGCCGCCTGCTGCCGACGGCGCCGCCGACATCTCTCAGGTGCTGGCCGTCGCCGCCCGGTTGGCTGCCTGCCTGGAGCAACCGACTGTCGTGGTCTGCAAATCAACCTCTCCGGTGGGCACCGCCTGCCGGGTGCAGAGCATTCTGGACCAGCATTGCCAGCGACGCGGCCTCAGCTGGCGCCATACGGTGGTGAGCAACCCGGAGTTTCTTAAGGAAGGCGCCGCAATCGACGATTTCATGCGGCCCGACCGCATCGTGCTGGGCTGCGAAGACCCGCACGCCGAGGCCGTGATGCGGTCGCTCTACGAGCCGTTCGTGCGCAACCATGACCGCATACTGAGCATGTCACGCCGTGCGGCGGAAATGACCAAGTATGCGGCCAACACCTTTCTTGCCGCCCGCATTTCCTATATCAACGAAATCGCCAGCCTGTGCGAACAGCTCGGCGTGGATGTCGAGCAGGTGCGTAAGGGGATCGGTTCAGATCAGCGCATCGGCCACCACTTCATCTATGCCGGATGCGGTTATGGCGGCTCATGCTTCCCCAAGGACATTCGCGCGCTGCTGCACATGGCTGACGAGCAGGGCATGCAACTGCCGATTCTCGAAGCGGTAGAGCAGCGCAATCAGCTGCAGAAAACCTGGCCGCTACGCATGCTGCAGCGGGAGCTAGGCAGCCTTTACGGTCGCACATTGGCGATTTGGGGACTCGCGTTCAAGCCGGGTACAGACGATATCCGTGACGCACCCAGCCTGGTCCTGCTGGACGCCTTGCTAGCTGGCGGCGCCCAAGTGCGGGCCTTCGATCCGGCTGCTAGCGACAACATCGCACAGCGGTATCCGGAGGCGGTGAAGAAAGGCCAACTCCAGCTATTCCAGGACCCTTATGCCGTGCTGAACAATGCCGATGCACTGGTTCTGCTGACCGAATGGAAGCAATTTCGACAGCCTGACTTTCACCTCGTTGCCCAGCGCCTGCGAACCCCGCTGCTGATCGACGGCCGCAACCAGTATGACCCGCAAGCCATCGCCGACCTGGGGCTGCGCCACGTTGGGGTGGGTCGTCAGGTTGCGCCACCGGCGTCACCGGTGTTGCGCGAGGTGGTCTGATATCAACCGCTTTGCGGTATGCTGGGGCCCTTTCATTCAGCGTAGGCAGGAAGCAAGCCCATGTCCCAGTATGATTTCGACCTCTTTGTCATCGGCGCAGGCTCTGGTGGTGTGCGAGCCAGCCGCATGGCGGCCGGCTTTGGTGCCCGTGTCGCCGTCGCAGAAGACCGCTACCTGGGTGGCACCTGCGTCAACGTGGGCTGCGTACCCAAAAAGCTGTTCGCCTATGCGGCCCACTTCGCGGAGGACCTGGAGGACGCTGCGGGCTATGGCTGGAATCTGACAGCGGACAGCTTTGACTGGCCGCGTCTGGTGGCCAACAAAAACGCCGAGATCATCCGACTGAATGGCATCTACCGCAATTTGCTGACCTCCGCCGGCGTGCAGTTGCTGGAAGGGCGGGCGCGCCTGCTGGATTCGCACCACGTTGAGGTCAACGGCCAGCGCTACAGTGCCGAACGTATCCTGATCGCCACCGGCGGCTGGCCCTTCATCCCTGATTTTCCGGGTCGAGAGCATGTCATCAGTTCCAATGAAGTCTTCTTCCTGGAGCAACTGCCCAAGCGTGTGCTGGTTGTCGGGGGCGGGTACATCGCCATCGAGTTTGCTGGCATCTTCCACGGCCTGGGCTGCGACACAACCCAGCTCTACCGGGGCGAGCTGTTCTTGCGCGGGTTTGATCAAGGCGTGCGCGAACACATGGCGCACGTGCTCAAGGAAAAGGGCCTGGACCTGCGCTTCAACAGCGATGTAGCACGCATTGAGCGCAACAGTGACGGGAGCCTGGAGGTGCAGCTCGACAACGGCGAATATCTGCAGACCGACCTGGTGTTGTACGCCACTGGCCGACGCCCGCATGTGGATGGCCTTGGACTGGAAAACACCGATGTCGAGCTGGATGCCAAGGGCAATATCCAGGTCAACGCCCACTACCAGACTACCGACCCGTCCATCTTTGCCATCGGCGACGTCACCGACACGGTCGAGCTGACACCGGTGGCGCTGGCCGAAGGCATGGCACTAGCGCGCTGGTTATACAAACCTGACGAATACCGTGCAGTCGACTACGACGACATTCCTACTGCGGTATTCTGCATTCCCAACATCGCCACGCTCGGGCTCAGTGAGGAGGCTGCGCGCGCGAAGGGGCACAAGCTGAAAATCTACGAAAGCCGCTTCCGCGCCATGCGCAACACACTCGCCGGCCGTGCGGAGCAGAGTTTCATGAAGCTCATTGTTGACCAGCAGAGCGACAAGGTACTGGGTGTCCATATGGTGGGGCCGGAAGCCGGCGAGATCGTCCAGGGGCTGGCCGTGGCCGTCAAGGCTGGGGCAACCAAGGCGGTCTTTGACGCCACCCTCGGGATCCATCCCACGGCTGCTGAGGAGTTTGTTACCATGCGCACGCCAAGCCGCGAGGACTGATCGCGGCGCCTGTCTGGAGCGTCCCTCACATGACCTGGTTCTACGCTTTCGACCTGTTCGGCGTGGCGGTTTTCGCGATCACCGGCGCCCTGATGGCCGGTCGCAAATCCATGGACCTGTTTGGCGTGCTGGTCATCGCGATCATCACCGCCTTGGGAGGAGGTACGCTACGTGATGTGATTCTCGGCCACCATCCGGTGAGCTGGATTCGCAACGACGTGTACATCCTGGTCGCCACACTGGCCGCCATAGGGACCGTGCTCTGGGTGCGACTGACCCGGCCAATCAACGAAACAGGTCTGCTGGTCGCCGATGCCTTTGGCCTGGCGGTATTCACCGTCATCGGCACTCAAGTAGCACTCAGCCATGAGGTGCCGGTCAGTGCGGCCGTCATCATGGGTGTGATGACAGGGGTCGCCGGCGGGGTGATGCGCGACATCATCTGCAACGAGATTCCGCTGATATTCCATAAGGAAATCTACGCAACAGCCTGCATTGTCGGCTCGCTAGCGTACATCGCCCTGAGCCAGCTCACCCTGCGCGAAGATATCGCCGCCGGACTGTGCATCACCATTGTGCTGGCGATCCGCCTGGCCGCCATTCGCTGGCATCTGGCGCTGCCACGCTTTCACCTGCTGGACCGCAACGACAGGGCTCAGTGATGCTGATGGTGGTGTTCTTCTTGCGCCGATGACGGCTCATCATCGGCTTGCACATTTACCTGGACCTCAACCTCTCCGGTATTGGCGAACTGCAGCGTCAGCGGGTAGCTATCGCCAGCCGCGAGCGGGCGAGCCAGGTTGAACAGCATCAGGTGATAGCCGCCGGGCGCGAAGGTCACGGTGGCGCCCGGTTCAATGACCAGGGATTCGACGCGTTGCATTTTCATCATGCCATCGGCATGCACATGCTCATGGATCTCCACTTTGCCTGCCACCTCGGTTTGCGCACCGAGCAGGGTGTCAGCGCTATCACCGTGGTTGCTTATGCTCAGATAGGCCGCGCCGGCCGGAGCTACCGGTGGCAAGGCGCGAGACCAGGGATGATCAATATGTAATTGGCCGGCATCAAACTCATGGGCTTGCACCAGTTGCGCCATTGCGCACCCGATCAGTAGCAGCGATAGCTTGTTGAAACGCATGGACAGGCATCCTCGTTGTACGCGTGTTGTGGGCTCACCATACCCGGATCCGGCTGCCAGATGAAGCAGTTCACAGTCGGACGATTACAGCGTCTGCAAAATGTGCGGTAGTTATATAAATTGTGCAGAACATAGCTTTTCGCCATTATTCATTTGTCGCACACTGAGGGCAGGTGATGTGACAGCCTCGGGCCGCCTACCGGAAGAATGAGCACGCAATGACAGAACGCAGACGATTGGAGCGACACCAAGTGAGTAGCAGCCTGGAAGTGTTTGACCTCGATACCGGGGACCATCTTGGACGCGTTGTAGACCTGCATGTAGAGGGTCTTATGCTGCTGAGTGATCGACCGGTCGATCTGTTCCGATCCTTCGCCCTGCAGGTCAACCTGCCGATGACCCTGAACGGAGTTCGTGAGTTTCTCCTGGATGCCGAAAGCCTCTGGAATCGCGAAAGCATCAACGGCAAGCAGTACTGGACCGGCATGCACTTCACCAACCTGCCCGAGGCCTCGCGCCTGTGCATCGAAAGAATGGTCGCCAGCGTCTGATGCCGGCGACCAGGCGGTAACTGAAGACGGGCAGCACTCAGGCGCCGATGAACTGACCCGGTGTCAGGTGGTTGTCCCAGCGGACCGGGAAGCTACCGTGTGGCACTGCCTGATCACTGTCAGCCGACAGCAGATACACTCCACCTAATCCTGACGTCACTACAAAACCTTGCTCGCCAAAGGGCAGGGCGCCGGCAACATCTTGCACGGCAACCCGTTGCAGCAGCTCGCCGGTGCGATAATTGATGATGATGGCACGATTACCCAGCGGAGCAGTGACAACGGCCAGCGGCGCATGACGGCTGATGGCAATACTGGCCGTGTAGTTACGCAAACCAGCCAGCTCTTCCTGCGGCAACTCAGGTTCGGAAAACACCCCCGTCGCCGTATCCAGCCTGGCCAGCAGCGGCGGCGTTTCCCACTCGGGGCCTTCGTACTGGTACCCGGCGATCACGACGCCGTCCGGACTGACATCCAGGTGGCGACAACTCAATTGATGGTGCGAGGGCGTGTAGCGCGCAGTGACGGCACCAGAGTGCCGGTCCAGCAGCAGCAGGGCTGGCTCCATGCGATCCAGATTCAGCTTGATGCGATCATAGTCCGGATGGGTCTCGATGCCGCCCAGCGCGACGATCAGGGTATCGCCATCCGGGTGCAGGCGCAGCTCGTGCGGCCCGATTCCCTGCAGATCGAAGTCGGCAACCTGACGATAGCCATCAAAAGCGTCGTATACCCGCACCAGACCAGCAGAGGTGTGATAGTTATTCATGGTGACGTACAGCAGGCGTGCGTCCGGGCTGTACACACCGTGGCCGTAATAGTGATGACCATCGCCGGCGTGCACGCTGCGCTCCAACTGACCGGTGCGCGTGTTGATCACATGCATCTCACGGCCGGGGCGACGGGCAAACACCACAACATGGTCGCCGTGGGGCTGCGGGCAGCCACCATGGCAACGCTCGGCGACCGGGATCTGAAAGCGCTGCTGGCCGCGGCTATCCACCCCGCTGATGTAGTGCCGTCCCTCCGCGTCGTTAACGGCGCTGACCAGTTCCAGCGGCGGCGCTGGCCGACCCAGGAGAGCACCGGTGCTGCAGGCACTGGCCGCGGTCACCGAGGCGCCCGCAAGAGACGCCTTGAGAAAGCCTCGACGAGTGAGCATGACTCAGTCCCCGTCGCTCGAGTTGAAGCCGCGAACGATGCCCAGCTTGCTCGCGACCGGACCAGTCAGGATCGCACCGGTGGCGCGAACGTCCTCGAGCAGCGCCGTCAGGCTCGCTACGCCTTCTTCGGTCTCCAGCAGAGGGGTGGTATCTGCCGGCAATCCATCAAAATGCGCCAGCGTCTTATTCAGTTGAGTGCTGAACTGTTCGGCCAGATCAGCCGCGTTGTTCTCGGCCATCAACAGATTAAGGCCCGGCACAAAGTAGTCGGCCATCCCTTGCAGGGACGCCCGTAAGGTCACCAGTGACTGCTCGCTGCGCCAGGCATCAGCCAGATACGGGTTGGGCCGACCGGTTCCACGCACACCCAGCGGCGCAGCCAGCCGCCAGTCTGCCATGATTTCAAGGGCATGCATGGCAGAGGTGAGGGTGCCGTTGTTGTAATCGTTTACTTCGAGATAACGAGACTGCAGCTGCCCCCAGTCGGCAGACAGCCCTTCGGCGTTCTGCTTCAGGTTGCCGCTGATAGCCCTCAGCAGGGCACAGCTCCGCTCGGCGGGCAACGCACGCTCCCCGTCGGTGATCTGCGGGTCGTACAGCAGATATTCAGCCGCCGGAAAGCCCTGGATGGCGACACTGTCGCGGGACAGAGCGTCAACATCAATCGGCTTATCATTGCCCAGCCAGTAGCGAGCCTTGCTCGCAGTCAGATTTTTGGGGTCAGGCCAGAACTGAAACTTCCAGGCCCGCGTGTTCTGCTCAATCGGCCCAAAGTCGACAAAGCGCACCGCCTGCCAGCTGTTGAAGGCGGACAGCCACTGTTCCCTGACCGCCTGCAGCCCGGCATCCGTCGGATCGGCGCAGTACTCGCTGGTCAGTTGAGCAAAGGTGTTGGTGCTGCTGGCCAATTGTTCGTAGCCGTGGCCAATCTGGGCATGCCAGGCAGCGCGCGGCGTTTCCGCCATGGCCTGAGCGCTAAGACCCAGCGTCATAGCCGCAACCAGCGGCAGGCGGAGCAGAGTGGTTGTCGCCTTCATAAAACGGTTATCCCGATTAGAGAGAGTTAAGGAAGCGCAGCAACGCTTCACGCTCGTTGGCGGGCAGCAGGCGGTATTCATCGGCAGCTGCACGGGCTTCGCCGTCGTGCCAGAGAATCGCGTGCTCTACGGTTTCAGCCCGGCCGTCGTGAAGAAAACCAGCCAGCGGATTCACCGTCTTGGTCAGCCCCAGCCCCCAGAGCGGCGGTGTGCGCCATTCGGTACCATCGGCCAGAAACTCATCACGCCCATCCGCCAGGCCAGGTCCCATGTCGTGCAGCAACAGATCCGTGTAAGGCCAGATTACCTGTTCGTTCAGGTCTGCACGCTCGTGCTGACCCGTCGTGTAAGTGGGCGTATGACAGGCGGCACAACCAATCTGGTTGAACAGCTCGGCACCTCGCTGCACGTCAGGATTATCCATATCGCGGCGAGTGGGGACCGCCAGACTGGTGGCATAAAACTCGATAAAACCGGCAACCTTGTCGCTGACTTCCGGCACGCCGCCATTAGGGAAACGCTCACACTGCTGCTGCGGCGTACAGTCGGTTGAAAGCGTAACGTTCGAGGTCAGACCCATATCACCCGCAAAGGCATCCATGCTTTGTTGCAGCACGTTAGGTTGCCCGGCCTTCCAGCCGAAGCGCCCCAGCACGGTCTTTTCCGCAACCCGGTCCCAGACTTGGTTGGCACGCCCAGAAATGCCGTCGCCGTTTTCATCGTCCGGATCGGCAGCCGCAAGCAGCACTTGCTCCGGGATGGCTTCAAGCAAGCCCAGACCTATCATCGGCGGGGCCACGCGAGGGGAGGTCAGCAGATTGTCCGGCAGCGGACCGTAGTTGGGGTTTTCAATACGGTAGACAGGTTTGCGCATGACGACTTCAGTGCCATCGCCGAGGGTCTGGGTAATCGCCTCCCACTCAACGATCATGTCCGCCTCGGGCTTCATGCCGGGAATGGCGGAGGTTTGCAGCTGGCCACCATAGACCGGAGCGGGCACCAGACCGTGCTCACGCAGAAAGTCGGCATCACGCTCCGGATCAGCCGGGATCGATAGCCGCAGGAACAGCGACACCGAGGGCGCATCAACGGAGGCCGGTGCGTGGCCACGGCCGTCCTTCAGGTGACAGCCCTGGCAGGAATTGGTATTGAACAGCGGGCCCAGGCCATCGCGGGCGTCAGTGCTGGAAGGCGCGACAACCCAGGGATTGCGAAAAAAGCTGTTGCCGACGCTGAAGTCCAGCCGGCGGGTCATCGGCAGGTTGCCCTGGGGCAAAGAGTAGGCATTGTGATCGTGCTGCTCAACACTGCCTGCACCGCCGCTCAGGGGAGTGTCCTGCAAGGGATAGGAAGTCTCTGCGGCTTGGCAGATCGCGGAAACAAACAAAGCCGCGACGGAGGCGACCGGCATACTGAGTTTATTGTAGAACATAAAGCCTGTATCACTGTGCGCGGTACTGGTACCAGCGAAGATCAATCTTGCTCAACGAAAGCGGCGGACAGGGCTCTCAACCCTGCCCGCCGCTTTGCTTCAAGCCTCTGATTCAGAACTGATGACCAGCATCGTCCGGTTCAAGGGAGTCGACACCCACCACAGCAGCAACTTGCTCGATAGAACCAGTTTGCTCGACCAGAGCCGCGATCGCATCATTGATGATCTTGGCTCCCTCGGCGTTGTCGGGGGCGATCATCATATCAAAGGTGACCGGGTTTTCTGCCTGCTCGGCGGTCTGCTTCATGTGACCCAATGCCGCAACGCTGGCGTCCAGCTGCGCGGTCAACGCCTCATTCAGCTCAGGCTTGTCTGCTACGACCAGATCGGACAGTGATGCACCGCTCAGCTCGGTACCGTCAATACGCTTGTAGGTACCAGTATAGACATTCTGGATACCCAGCGCGTTGTAGTAGTGCGAGTTATGGGTGTTGTCGCTGAAGCAGTCGTGCTCGTCCTCGTAGGAGTTGGCTTCCAGCGCGACCTTCATGCGCTCACCCGCCAGCTCGCCGAGCGACAGCGAGCCCATGCCGAACAGCATTTTCTGGTACACGGCCGAGGGTGCCATGCCCGTCAGCTCGGCGCGGTAGTTACCTTCCACACCGGGTTTCCACTGATCGACCATCCACTGCAGGTCACTGACCAGCAGATCGCTGACCGCATCCAGATAGGCGCCACGACGTTCGCAGTTGCCGTTGGTGCAGGCATCACCAGACGCGTAGTCAGTGGCCTTGCGGGCGCCAGCGCCAGCTTCAAACCCGTTCAGGTCCTGCCCCCAGAGCAGAAATTCGATAGCGTGATAACCGGTCGCAACGTTGGCTTCCGAGCCACCTACTTCGTTCAGGCTAGCCAGCAACTCGGGGGTCAAGGTGGTGAGATCCATAGTCTCGCCGCCGACATTCAGCTCGGTGTTGGCGATGATGTTGGCATTGGCGCCATCATTACCCAGCGCATGCTGGTAGTCGTCGCTTTTGACGTAGTCGATCAGGCCTTCATCCAACGGCCAGGCATTGAGCTGACCTTCCCAGTCGTCAACCACCGAGTTGCCAAAGCGGAAAACCTCAGATTGCTGGTAGGGCACCCGCGCCTGCAGCCAGGCTTCCTTCGCCGCAGCAAGCGTTTCCTCGGTGGGGTTGGCGATCAGCGCATCAGTCGCTTCATTCAGCTTCTCGGCGCTGGTCAGGGCGTCTTCATAGACAGCCAGCGCCATGTCAGCGTAATGCGCCACCACCGCTTCCGGGGCGACGGCGCTGGCGTCGGCGTCAGCAGCCGGTGCAGCAGGGGCTTCAGCTGGTGCACTCTCGGCAGCCGGCGCTGCGGCCTCGGGGGCTTTGGACTCATCGCCATCAGAGCAGGCGGTGAGCAGGAATGAGGTGGAAATTGCCAGCGCAAGCGCCTGCAAAGGAAAACGCGCAGCCATGTAAAACTCCCTGTTGGCGTTGAATTATCAACTAATGATAGTGATTAGCATTCGAGATTATATGCTCCTGCTCATATATTGCAATGCGGCGATCAGGCAGCAATCGGGGTCTTTGCCATACTCAGGACTCATTATCTGAATGTTGAGGAGGCCTGCGATGTCCAATCATCACGTCTACAAGAAGGTCGAGGTTGTCGGCTCATCCACTGAGAGCACTGATGACGCGATTCGGCTGGCGATTGCCGAGTGCGGCAAGACCATCCGCTATATGGAGTGGTTCGAAGTCAAGGAAACACGCGGTCACATAATCGACGACAAAGTCGCGCATTTTCAGGTAGTGCTGCAAATCGGCTTTCGTATCGCCGGCAGTTGAAAGCCCAGCCGGAGCATTGATTGCCTCTGCACGCCTGGCGGAGGCAATCGGCGTCCGCTGCAATCAGCCCTGCAGCGCCTGCCAGTGCAGCTGCATAGCTGCTGCGGCGGCGCTGGCCAGCTCTCGGCCCTTGGTAACAAAGTGCGTGAGGTAGTAGGTCTGGTGCTCAGCATGTTCATGGAAATGGTGCGGTGTGAGCACCGCCGTCAGCACCGGGATCTCGGTCTCCAGCTGCACTTGCATCAAGCCACTGATAACCGCGTTGGCTACAAAATCGTGGCGGTAGATGCCGCCGTCAACCACCAGACCGGCACAGGCAATCGCCGAATAGCGTCCGCTCTTGGCCAGCAACTTGGCCTGTAGCGGTATTTCGTAGGCGCCAGGCACAGCAATCACGTCGATCTTGTCGGCCGCGTAACCGCGCTGGCTGATTTCTTCACGGAAGCCATCCAGGCAACGCAACACGATATCGGCGTGCCAGGAAGCGTGGATAAAGGCAATGCGCTGTTGCGCAGGATCAAATTGGGTCATCGTCTTGCTCTGATTCATGAGTACGTCGGTTTGCTGTTGAATCAGGGCGAACGGGCAGGGCTGCGCGGGCCCAAAGGCCACGCAGTATCTGACACGCTCTCTCTTATCCGGACTATTACCGTCGGCTCCGGAATGACACCGGATCTGCTGACCTCTGCTACTGCAGAGCGCTCGCGGGCTGGGAGCGCGAGCATGGCCTGCAGACTCCATCACCGCCGGTGGGGAGTTGCACCCCGCCCCGAGAACGATGCCGCATCACGCTGGACGCGGCGGGGCCCAATATAGGGAACAGCGTGATCGGGGTCAAAGCCGATAACCGCTAAAGTCCCTTCATCACCGACCGATATAGACAGATATCCACCTCTTTTTACAGGACACTCCCATGCGCATCGGCGACTTGACCTGGAGTAACCCGACGCCGCCTTCGGCTGAAGCAAGCGCGACGCCGACCACGGAAGGCACTGCGCCACTGAAGAGCAACCGCGATATAGCCGAGAGCGTCAAGGTGTCCCTGTCCGAGCGCGCTGAGCGTACCCAGCAAAGCCGCAGCACCGAGGACATCGATGACAGCGACCTGCCGCAGTTGATCAAGCGCCTGCTCAAGCAGATTCGCGAGCTGAAACAGCAAATCGCCGAGCTGCAGCAGCAGATGGCCGAGCTGGCTCGTCAGCAGGGGTTGACCGACGAGGAGCGCGCGACCCGCCTGGACGCTCTGCGCACTGAGCTGACCAGCCTGTCCAGCGCGCTTACCAGCGCCTACAGTGCCCTGGCGAAGGCAATGAAGCAGCAGAACCTGAGTGATGAACAGCGCACCAGCGTGCTGCAATTGATGAACGCCTAGGTACGATTTACGCAACAGTGTTTTGAGATAGCCCGCCAACAACGTTCGAGATAACTCGAACAAACATGCGTAACATGGCCTCCTTTCCAACAGGAGGCCCCATGCCTGCAGCCGAGCACCGCGGCATTACCACCGGGTTGATGTTCTTTCTTGCCGCGTGCTGCGGCGTGATCGTGGCCAATCTCTACTACGCCCAGCCGTTGGTTGGGCCCGTCAGTGCATCCCTGGGGCTGGATCCGCAGGCCAGCGGCCTGATTGTCACCCTGACCCAGATTGGCTACGTCATCGGGCTGGTGCTGGTCGTCCCGCTGGCCGACCGTCTGGAGAACCGCACACTGATCAGTGCGATGGTGTTGCTGCTGGCGGTAGCGTCCTTGGGCACGGCGCTGTCGAACTCGGCGCAGACCTTCCTGCTGTGCTCGCTGATCATCGGCATTGGCGCGGTAGCGGTGCAGATCATCGTCCCATTATCGGCTCACCTGACAAGTCCGGCGTACCGGGGCAGGGTGGTCGGTAATGTCATGGGCGGACTGATGTTCGGCATCATGCTGGCCCGTCCGGTATCCAGCATGGTCACCGACCTGCTGGGCTCATGGCGCTGGGTATTCGTGTTCTCCGCAGCGCTGATGGTATTGCTGGTGCTGGTGATTCAGCGGGTTCTGCCACGCCGCACACCGTCAGCCAGCATGGGCTACTTCGCACTCCTTCGCTCAATGGGCAGATTGGCTGTGGAAACGCCGGTACTGCAACGCAGGGCTTTCTATCAAGCCATGATGTTTGGTGCGTTCAGTCTGTTCTGGACAACCACCCCTCTGTTGCTTGCCGGCCCCGACTATCTGCTGTCACAGTCAGGCATCGCGCTTTTCGCGCTGGCAGGGGTCGCCGGTGCCATCGCCGCGCCGGTTGCCGGTCAACTGGCCGATCGGGGGCTCACGCGCCCCGCGACTATCGGCGCCATGCTGTCGGTGATCATCGCCTTTGCCATTACCCACGTCAGCGCGCCGGGGTCGCACCTCTCGCTAGCGCTGCTGGTGGTAGCGGCGGTGCTACTGGACCTGGGCGTGTCCGGCAACGTCGTCCTCGGGCAACGCATGATCTATGCCCTGGGAGAAGCTGAGCGCAGCCGCCTGAACGCCATCTACATGGCAACCTTTTTTGTCGGCGGTGCGTTAGGTTCGGCGCTTGGCACCTGGGCCTATGTCAGCGGCGGCTGGCTGGCTGCCTCGCTGCTGGGCAGCCTGATGCCGGCAGGTGCGCTGCTGGTCCTCTGGCTTGCGGACCCAGCACCAGCAGCCGATGAAAGGGAAGCCGAGCCGGGCTAATCAGCCAAGGATCGATTAGCCTGGCCGCGTCAGTAGCACGATATCCTCAACGGCCTCCAGGCCGGGTACGGCAAGGAAGTCAGGCGCGGCGTAAGCCGGGTTCGGATACTGGTAGTAGCCGCTGCCGGTCTGTAAGCCCATCTTGCCCTGATCAATCAGTTGCTCCTTGATATAGGCTGCATTGCGCAGCGTCTGCGCGTCGCTATGCTGGTGACCCCAGTAGTTCAATACGTCGTAGCAGGTCTTCATGCCGATGACATCCATGATGCCAAATGGCCCCAGCGCCACTCCACGATTAGTGATCATGTAGGTTCGATCAACCATCTCCGGCGTCGAGATGCCATTGGTTACCAGCGTCTGCGCAGCGCCGAGTAACGGCACCAGCAGCGAGTTGAGCACGTACCCGTTCTGAGGCTTCTGGATGGGGATAGGGACCATGCCGATTTCAATGGCGAAAGCGGCAATGGCGCGCAGGGTCGGTTCTGCTGTGCCGGCATGCGCCATGATCTCGGCAACATTCATCGACCAGATCAGATTGGCGAAGTGCAGGGCGCAGTATTGAGCTGGCCGCCCAGTGTCTTCGGCAAAGTCGCTGGGCAACAACGTGGAGGAGTTAGTTGCAATCAGGCAGTGCGGCTGCAGCAACGGCGCCAGCCGGCAATACACCTGCGTCTTGACTTCGGGGATCTCCGGCACCGCTTCGATCACCAGGTCCGCCTGTGCCACCGCATCAGCCAGATCGGTACTGTACCGCAAGCGCTGACGCGCCTGTTCCAGTTGCTCGTCGCAGGCGCCCAGGTCGGCGCGATAAATCTCGGAGTACTGTTCGTGGGCTACTCTGCAGCGGCCCAGGGCCTCCTCGAACAGGTCGTAAACCACCACATCCTTGCCCATGTAGGCACTGTGCCAGGCAATCTGCCCACCCAAAACGCCGGCACCGAGTACCGTCAGCTTGTTCAGTTCACTACTCATCTCGGTCTCCGCTCAGGCCGCGCGCACATCGCGCGATGTGGGGCCGGGCTTGGCAGCTCGGCTTCGTTCAGTCAGCTCCAGCATTGTGTCCTCGACCGGCTCCTCAAGGAGCATCTCGCGGTCTCGCTCGTAGGCATTTAGCAGCCGCCAGGGCGCGCTGCGGCCCTGGCGCGGCAGGATGGTATTGCCGCGCTGCACATAACCGGACTGCAAGGCCCCCATCATGGATTCAGCGGCCACCAGGTTGTTGTCGTGATCACGCGGGGTAGCCACCTGTACGCCAGCGGCGCGCATGTGGTTGAGCAAACGGCAGACCCACTGCGCAGCAATGTCCGACTTGAGCGTCCAGGGTGCGTTGGTATAGCCAAATATCCAGGCCATGTTCGGCACGTCCTGCAGCATGACGCCCTTGTAGGTCATGCGCTGATTGATATCGAACGGCTGGCCGTCGATCAGCATTCGCGTGCCGCCCAGCACCTGCAAAGTCAGGCCCGTGGCCGTGATGATGATGTCCGCGTCAAGCTGTGCGCCGGACTTGAGGCGAATACCGCTCTCGGTAAAACAGTCAATCTCATCGGTCACCACAGACGCCTTGCCACTGTTGATCGCCTTGAACAGATCCCCGTCCGGCACCGCACACAGGCGCTGATCCCAGGGCATGTAGGACGGGGTGAAGTGCGTCATCTGCGACGGATCATCAAGCTGCTCGGCGACCTTCTTCAACAGAAAACGACGGGTGCCCTCAGGCCAGCGTTTGGCGGCCTTGAATATCCAGCGCTGAATCGCGATATTGCGCTTGCGTGCCAGACCAAACACCCAGTCATTCGGCAGAACCTTGCACAACATCTCGGTAATTCGATCGTGCGCTGGCACCGTCATGATGTAGGAGGGTGAGCGCTGCAGCATGGTGATATGCCCGACCTGCGGGGCCATTGCCGGCACCAGCGTGACTGCCGTCGCACCACTGCCGATAACCACCACCTTCTTGCCGCTGTAATCCAGATCCTGCGGCCAGTGCTGCGGATGAACACACTGCCCCTGATAGCGCTCGACACCCGGAAACTCGGGCAGGTAGCCGGCCTTGTGGTCATAGTAGCCGGTGCAACTGATGAGAAAATCACAGCTGTAGTGACGGGTCTGTCCGGTGGCCAGATCACGCGCGCTGACGACCCACTGCTGCTGTTCGGAGCACCACTGCACCTGCTCGGTCTCGATACCAAAGCGGATCTTCTGCTCAACGCCGTACTCGCGCGCGGTGTCGCTGATATAGCGACGAATCGACTCGCCGTCAGCCAGGGTCTGCAGGTCGTTCCAGGGGCGGAAGGCGAAGCCAAAGCTGAACATGTCGGAATCCGAACGAATGCCAGGGTAGCGGAACAGGTCCCAGGTGCCACCCACCTGCTGGCGGCGCTCGAGAATCGCGATGCGCTTGTCGGGGCAGTTCTGGCTGAGGTGAACGGCGGTACCGATGCCGGACAGGCCGGCACCGATGATCAGTACATCGAGGTGCTCATTCGTCATGATTGTCTCTCTTGTTGTCTGACGTTTTGCAAGGTCACTATAGACTGCCTGCAAGCCATCGCAGCCGACTGGTCGAATGACGACAATTGCTCGGCATTTGCCGCCAACTTCGCGAAGCGCCAATCAGGTCAACAAGAGTCGGCGCCGCCGCGTGACGGCGCTCAAGGGAGATCTCAGCCCAGGGAGGCTCGACGCGGCAACAGCAGCGCCATAATGAGGCTGGCCAGCGTCGAGGCCAGCAGCGCCCCGGCAAAGGGCGCCAAGGTGGGTACCGTATCTGGGAAGCTGGCCAGCAGGATGCCCTGCTGCAGACTGCCGGTATCCAGCCAACCGGGTAGCACAGCACCGACCAGACCGGCCAGCGCGCCGGCAATGGCCGCCACCGCGCTCATGCGCGACCACAATCCAAGCAGCACCGGCACCACCGCAGTGGCACACAGCAGATCGGCAATCAAGAACAACCGCAGCACAGAGTTGCCCTGCAGCGCAACCCACACTACCGGCAGCATCAGTGCCACCGTCAACCAGCGCGCCGAGGCCAGCGACAGACCGCGCTTTTCAGTGACCAGCAGCGACGCGATGGCGTTTTGCAGGGTATCAACAGACGACGCGACCAAAGTCAGCGCCAGCAGCAACGCCGGCAATGCCAGCCAGCCCGGGGCTTCTCGCAGCATGGCAAAGAAGGGAATGGGCGGCGAGCCCACGTCAGCGCCGCTCATCACAGTGACCATGCCCAGGCCGCCAATCACTGCCACCACGGCGATGGTCGCCAGCCCACCGAGCACCGCGCCACGGGCCAGCGCAGCGTCACTTTCGGCCGCCCACACCCGCTGCCAGTAACCCTGGTGGAACAGATTGGCTGCTGTTACCGCCAGCACCAGAGTCAAGGCCACCCCCAGTGCGGCGCTGGCAGGAATACCGGGCATCGCGCCAGTAGCGGTCGCCTCTGGCAGCCGCTGCATCGCCACGGCGCCGACCAGCGCCAACAGGGCGAGCAGCAACCAGGCCTGCCAGCGGTCAGTCGTCATGCTCGCACGCAGGCCACCCCAGGCGGTGTAGAGCAGGGTTGTCAGGGCAACGCCCACCACCACCAGGTTGCCGTTGATATCCGACAGCATGCTGGTGATGGCGCCGATCGCGGTCAACTCGGCAATCAAAAAGCAGCTCATGTAGAGCAAAGCAATCAACCCCACCCAACGGCGTACCGCGGAACCGTAAAAGTGCTCGGCAAACTCACCGATGCTGCGCCCCTGCGGCAAGGCTCGACGAATAGCCGGCCCGAGAGCGGCAAACAGCGCGAAGGGCAGGGCAGCGCCCAAGGCATAGCCGGCCAACGCCAACGGGCCGACCAGCGCGCCGACTTCCGGCGGCGCAAACAGAATCCAGCCGCCCATGCCCGAGGCAAGAAAAGACAGGCCGATGGCGCGGGCGCCCTGAGAATTGCGAGCGGTAACAAAATCATCCAGGCCCGCCTGGGTAGAGCGCGCCCGCAGACCAATCCAGGCAAACAACAGCAACACGGCAGCCAGGGCTGCCATAGACAGGTACAACATGTCGCACTTCCTCCGCCGGCATGATCCGGATCAGGTTCCAGGGTTTCGGCTGGTGATCAGCGTGTTCTCAGCCCGTGCGATGCGACGCACGGACACCCCTGGCGACGTTGACTAAAGAACGCGGCCGAACAAACGAACAAACCGCCATACGCGGGCCCGAGCTCCGGAGCGCTGGCCGTTTTGCGCGCAACATGATGTCACATCTGCATCAACTCGCGTAATCTGACTTCGAGTAGCATCGCCGGTTTGCCTGCAGGGTAATCGGCGCGCACAGCGCTCAGCCAATAAATCCGAGCTTGCGTCATGGATGAAACCAACCCGCCTCAGCAACAGACCCGCGCCAGCCAGTCCGCCCTGGAAACAGTGCTAGACAGCCTGGATGCGCTGGTTTACGTCGCCGACATGCAAACCCATGAGCTGCTTTTCCTGAACGCCTACGGCCGCGCCAGGTGGGGCGAGGTAGATCACCGCAAGTGCTGGGAGACCCTGCAGCAAGGGCAGGAAGGCCCCTGCAGTTTCTGCAACAACCACCGGCTGCTCGACAGTCACGGACAGCCCGCCGGCGTGCAGGTGTGGGAGTTTCGTAACACCCACAATCAACGCTGGTATCAATGCCGAGACCAGGCCATCCGCTGGCCGGATGGCCGATGGGTACGGCTGGAAATCGCGACCGACATCTCCGACATCAAGCTCCTTCAGGCACAACTGCGCAACGCGCAGCACCGCGCCGAACAGTTGGCGCACGAGGATGAATTGACCGGCCTGGCCAATCGCCGGGCGCTCTTCGCCCTCGGCCAGAGCGCCATCGAGCAGGCACGTCGACTGGGGCATCCCGTTGCGCTGATAGGTCTTGACGCTGACCACTTCAAGCAGATCAACGATCAGCACGGGCACGCCGCCGGAGACGCTGTTCTGACGGCACTGGCATCCATCCTGCGTAGCCTGACCCGGGCAGCCGATATCTGCGCCCGACTGGGCGGCGAGGAATTCGCCATAGTGCTGCCCGGCACCGACCTGGCTGCCGCCACCGAGCTTGCCGAACGCCTGCGCCAGGCGATCGCCGACATGCGAGTGGAGTATCAGGGCAAGCAGCTACTGCTCACCTGCAGCTTCGGTGTCACCGCCAGTGAGCAGGGGGCTGCGAGCCTTGAGCAGTTGCTCAGTAGCGCCGATATCGCCACCTACCGGGCCAAGCATCTAGGCCGCGACCGCGTAGCGGTCGAACACATCATTCCGGTCACAAAAACGGAGTAAGCATGATCAGTACGTGCCCTTTGCCCGACGGCATTTCCTGGACACACAACGCCGCCGGCAAAGCCTTTGTGGAGATCGAGCACCCCAACGTTCGTGCTCGCGTTGCGCTGGAGGGCGCGCACCTGGTGTCCTGTATTCCAAGCGGACAGGCCGATCTGCTGTGGATGAGCCCCTGCGACGCTCAGGCACCGGGTGGCGTACTGCGCGGCGGAGTGCCGCTGTGCTGGCCCTGGTTTGGCAACAGCCGCAGCGGACCGGCCCATGGCATTGCCAGGCGCAGCCTCTGGCAGCTCAGCGCCGCCGAGCGCGACGAGCAGTCGGTACGGTTGCGCCTGGAGCTACCCATCACGACGCAGCATAATGCCTTACCCGACGAATCCTGGGCACTCAGCCTGGAACTGCAACTGGGTACCAGCCTGCAGATGACACTGACCAGTCGTAATACCGGCCGCAGGGCACAAACCCTGAGCCAGGCACTACATACCTACCTGCCGGTCAGCGACATCAGTGAGGTGCGGGTTGCGGGGCTCGATGGCGCAACCTACCTGGACCAGCTGAGCGGCAGCCATCAGGTGCAGCAGGGTGACCTGATGATTGAGCGCGAAGTAGACCGTATCTATCTGCAGCACAGCCAACCCATTTACCTAAGCGACGGGCAGCGCACGCTGGAAATCTGCCGCAGCGGTAGCGCCTCTGTGGTGCTGTGGAACCCGTGGCAAGACAAAGCGCGCAAGCTGGATAACTTTCCAGCCGATGGCTACCGGACCATGCTCTGCATCGAAGCGGCCAACGCCGCTGCAGATACCCGCACGCTGCAGCCGGGTGAACATCACAGCCTTGGCTGCAGTATTCGGCAAATATAGTCCCGGGAGGTAGCACTCAAGCATTAGCGTCCGCTAGCATGCGCAAGAAGAGCAGAGCCCATCCTGGCTGCGTCCTGCGCAGATGGGAAAGCGAGGGTCACCCAGCCTGCGTACTCGAGGCGGCAATGCCTCCCCCGTGAAAAGGATGCACGCCAGATGCGGCAAAAGAACAAAAACAAACAGGACCCAACCGTATCCCCCCCGCACTGGCGTCTGATTCTGCCGGCACTGCTGATCCTCGCAGCCGCCGGTATCTGGTGGCTGACACGAGCAGAACCAAACACCAGCACGCTGGACACCTCCGTCGCGACCCGCTCTGAGCCCTCTGTACCAACGGCAGCCGCCGAAGTACCACCGTCACCAGTCAGCACCCTGTCCACCGACCCAGAGTATGTCGGCCGCCAAACCTGCGCCAGTTGCCATGCCGAACAGAGCGAGCAGTTCAATGGCTCGCACCACGACCAGGCGATGCAAGAAGCCAACGTGCAAACCGTCTTGGGTGACTTCGCCGACCAGACCTTCAATTTTGGCGGCGTGACCAGTCGCTTCTTCCAGCGCGAAGAGCAGTTTTGGGTCAACACCGCCAATGCTGTGGGCGAGTACAGCGATTACCGCGTGGACTACACCTTTGGCGTTTACCCGTTACAGCAATACCTGCTGGCCATGCCAGGCGGCCGCTATCAGGCCTTCAGCGTGGCCTGGGACGCAAGGCCGGCAGAGGAGGGCGGCCAGCGCTGGTTCCAGCTCAACCCGGATGTGAACGGCAATGATCCCGTGAAGGCGCTGCACTGGACCGGTCGCCAGTTCAACTGGAACCTGATGTGCGCCGAATGCCACTCCACCAATCTGGAACGCAACTTCGATAGCGTCAGCAACAGCTACAACACCGACTGGAGCGAGATAGATGTGTCCTGCGAAGCCTGCCACGGCCCAGCGTCCAACCACCTGCAATGGGCAACCCACCCTGACAGCCACCCCAAGATGGCCGATACCCTGGGCCTGACTGTACGCTTTGACGAACGCCAGGGTGTCAACTGGCTGCCCAATGCCAGCGGACACCCTGAGCGCACTGTGCCGCGCACCAGCGAGAAGGAAATCCAGGCGTGCGCCGCCTGCCATTCGCGCCGCGCCCAGCTCTTCGACGATCGACAGGACGCCGGCCTGCTGGTCGAGAACTACCTGTTGTCCACTCTAGATCAGGGGCTTTACCACCCGGACGGGCAGATTCAGGACGAAGTTTTCGTGCACGGCTCCTTCCTGCAGAGCAAGATGTACCAGGCCGGGGTCACCTGCAGCGACTGCCACAACCCGCACTCGCTGGAACTGCGGCTACCCGGTGACGGCGTATGCCTGCAGTGCCACCAGGCCAACCAGTACCAGACACCCAAGCACCATTTTCACAGCACGGCGGCGGGCAGCGCCTGCGTTGATTGCCACATGCCGGAGACCACCTACATGGAAGTGGACCCTAGGCGCGACCACAGTCTGCGCGTCCCTCGCCCGGACCTCAGCGTCACCCTGGGCACACCCAATGCCTGCAACCAGTGCCACACTGACCAAAGCGCCGAGTGGGCAGCCGAGCATGTACAGCAGTGGTACGGCCACACACCACAGGGACTGCAGCAGTATGCCGAGGTCTTTGCCCACGCCCGTGCCGGAGCCAGTGGTGCTGAGCAAGGCTTGCTCGAGCTGCTGGCAAACCAGTCGCAGCCCGCCATCGCCCGTGCCACCGCCGCCAGCATGCTGCAATCCTGGCCGGGGCCGGAAGTCGCGCAATCGCTGTTCGTTGCACTGCGGGCCGAGGATCCGCAAATTCGCCTGGGCGCACTGCAGGCGGTGTCCAGCTATCCTCCGATCACACGCTGGCAACTGGTCAGCCATCTGCTGGAGGCGCCAGAGCGGGTGGTGCGCCTGCAGGCGGCCGCCCAATTGCTGGATATTCCGCCGGAGCAGATGCGCGGCGATGATATAAAACGGCTGCGAGATGCTCAGGACGCCTATCTGGCCGCCCAGCAGGCCAATGCCGACGACACCTCCGCGCAGCTGAATATCGGCGTTTTCTACCAAACCCGAGGACAGCTGGCGCTGGCCGAAGATGCCTACCAGCGCGCGATTGAGCTGGACCCGTACTTTATCGCCGCCTACGTGAACCTGGCTGATCTATACCGCGCCTCGTTCCGCGACCCGGACGCCGAACGCCTGCTGAAAACAGGGCTGCAGCAACTGCCCGAAGCAGCGCCGCTGCACTTCAGTCTCGGCTTGCTCAACGTGCGCAACAAACAGATGGATCAGGCCCTCAGCGCCCTGCGCCAGGCGGTCACGCTAGACCCTGACACCAGCCGCTACCGCTATGTGCTGGCAGTGGGGCTCAACAGCACGGGGCAACGCGCAGAGGCCTTGGCGGAACTGGAGGAAGGCCTGCAGCGTAACCCCCACAGTCAAACCCTGCTGACCCTGCGCCAGCAACTGCAATCAGGACAACCATGAGTATCGATATCATCAACGGCGATTTGGCCAATCCAGCCCACGCGCACGCGCTTGTTCAACTGCTCAGCGAATATGCCCTGGACCCGATGGGCGGCGGCAAAGCGTTGCCTTCGGAACTGCTGGCAGCACTGCCGGAGCAACTGGCAAACCGCGCTGACTACCTGTTCGTGCTGGCCAAGGATGAGTCCGGCTTTGTCGGTCTGACCAATGCGTTTGAGGGGTTCTCCACGTTCAAGGGCAAGCCGTTGATCAACATCCACGACGTCATTGTCTCGGCCCATGCCCGGGGCAGGGGAGTAGCGCGCCGAATGCTCCAGCAGGTGGAAGCCATTGCCCTTGAGCGCGGCTGCTGCAAGCTGACACTGGAAGTGCTTGAGGGTAATCAAACCGCGCAAAACAGCTATCGCGCGGTCGGTTTCAAGGGCTACGAACTCGACCCGGTCATGGGCCGGGCCATGTTCTGGGAGAAAACGTTGTCATGAGTTACTCGGACACCCAATGCCGTGTCTCTACTGCTGAGCCTGCCGCATCGCCTGGCTGGCCTGCACCACGCGGTTGGCTGGCACCCTGAGCTGCTCCAGCAGATAGCTGGCAAAGGAGGGGTGGAAGTTCTGACGAGCTATCGCCCGCGCCATGCAATCCAGCCACTGATCACGCAGCTCGGGTCCAACCGCCCAGCGCGCGTGAAAGGCCGGAATGCTGATACTGCCAAATTGCTGTTGAAACAGCCGGGGACCACCCAGCCAGCCCGATAAAAAGGCCGTCAGTTTTTCCCGCGCCAGCGTCAGATCCTCCGCATGTAACGCGCGCAATTCGCGCGCGCCTTCCCAGCTGTCCATCTCCTGATAGAAGTCTGCTACCAGTTGACGAATTCCGTCGATCCCCCCAGCTGCCTGGTAGGAAGTGTCGGCCTGCCCGTAAGTCGGGGAGTTGTCTGTCATGTCAGCATTACCGCAAGTGAGCGTAGGCGCATGGTAGGAAGGAAATAGCACCGGCTCAAGCGACCTGACGCCGCACCCCGCATCGCGACATAAAGTCGCACCCCTGCGCGGCCATGTCCGCTGCCACGGCATCACGCTACAGCCCGCTCGCAGCGCAGCCTGCATCCATTGCTGGTGTGCTCAGTCGACCCTGGCTATCACCCGGCACACCCCTGCGCATTGATCTGTGTCATTAGTTGTTACAATTGCGAAACATCTGGAAATACTTTGTAATACTTTCCGCAACAGGTTCCAGGCGTCCGCTCTGGTTCCCCACGGAAGGCGCCGCTCCCGCGGCCGGTTTGGCGATTGATGCTGTACGCCGTCTCAGTCTGCACAAAGACATTACGCTGACCCATAAAAAACACTCGGCAGCACCTGACACGCTCATGCGGGAGCGTCACGGGGTGCTGTTGCGTGGGCTATGGGTTGGCTGGTGGGTACACATCACTGGGGCCTGTTGCACCTCGTTCCCTGTCGGGCGCGAGGGCCTGTTCAACGACTAAGGCTGCAACATGAACCCGAAGCAGATAACTTCACTCCTGAAACGGCTCGCCTGGCTGCCGCTACTGATGCTTAGTGGCTGCAAGATGGTGTTGCTGGACCCGAAAGGGCAGGTCGGCGTCGACGAGAAGTCGCTGATCATCACCGCCACACTGCTGATGCTGATTGTGGTTATTCCGGTCATCGTGATGACCCTGGTGTTTGCCTGGAAGTACCGCGCAAGCAACACCAAGGCGACCTACCGACCCAACTGGTCCCACTCCACCGCGATTGAACTGGTGGTCTGGATCATTCCCTGTGTGATCGTTGCCATTCTTGGCACCATCACCTGGAAGACCACCCACGAGCTGGACCCGTACCGCCCGCTGGACTCGGATGTAAAGCCGATTGAAGTGCAGGTGGTATCGCTGGACTGGAAGTGGCTGTTCATCTATCCGGAGCAGGGCATCGCCACCGTCAACGAACTGGCCTTCCCGGTCGACACCCCCGTCAACTTCAAGATCACCTCCCAATCGGCGATGAACTCGTTCTTCATTCCGGCGCTGGGTAGCCAGATCTACTCGATGGCCGGCATGCAGACCAAGCTACACCTGATCGCCAACCATGAAGGCAGTTACGACGGGTTCTCCGCCAACCTCAGTGGCGAAGGCTTCTCCGACATGAAGTTCCAGGCCATCGCCACCGATGAGCAGGGCTTCAACGACTGGGTCAGCCAGGTCAAGGCCAACAGCGAGACGCTGGATCTGGACAGCTATCCGGCGCTGGCTGCGCCGAGCAAGGCCGATCCGGTGCGCTACTACGGCAGCGTCAGCCCGACCCTGTACGACACCATCCTCATGCAATACCACAACGGCGGTAAGCACGCGGCCGGCCACGGAGACCACGCAGGTCACCACGGCCATGAAGCTCGTACTGGCGCCGAAATGGCTGGCATGCCCATGAACGCTGCCGAGGAGACCCACTGATGTTTGGCAAGCTGACACTCGAGGCCGTGCCGTTTCACGAGCCGATTATCATGATCACCCTGGCCGTCGTTGCGATTGCCGGCCTGGGGATCTTTGGCGCTATCACGTATTACCGCAAGTGGGGCTACCTGTGGACCGAGTGGCTGACCTCGGTCGACCACAAGAAAATCGGTGTGATGTACATCCTGGTTGCCCTGATCATGCTGCTGCGCGGCTTTGCCGACGCCATCATGATGCGCGGCCAGCTGGCCATTGCCGAAGGCGCTTCGCAGGGCTACCTGCCGCCGGAGCACTATGACCAGATCTTCACCGCGCACGGTGTGATCATGATCATCTTCATGGCCATGCCGTTCATGGTCGGTCTGATGAACATCGCGGTACCGCTGCAGATTGGCGCCCGTGACGTTGCCTTCCCATTCCTCAACTCGCTGAGTTTCTGGCTGTTCGTGGCTGGCGCGATTCTGGTCAACGTCTCGCTGGGGGTAGGGGAGTTCGCCCGCACCGGTTGGGTGGCCTATCCGCCGCTGGCAGAACTGGGCTACAGCCCGGGCGTGGGGGTCGACTATTACATCTGGGCGCTGCAGTTATCGGGGCTAGGGACGCTGCTGACCGGCGTCAACTTCCTGGTCACCGTGTTCAAGATGCGCGCGCCGGGCATGAGCTGGATGAAAATACCGGTCTTCACCTGGGCCTGTACCTTCACCAACGTACTGATTGTCGCGTCCTTCCCGATTCTGACCGCTACCCTGGGCCTGCTGAGTCTGGACCGCTATCTGGACATGCATTTTTTCACCAACGAGCTTGGCGGCAACGCCATGATGTACATCAACCTGTTCTGGGCCTGGGGTCACCCCGAGGTGTACATCCTGATCCTGCCGGCGTTCGGTATCTTCTCTGAGGTGATTTCGACCTTCTCCGGCAAGAAGCTGTTCGGGTACGCCTCGATGATCTGGGCCAGCGGAGCGATCACCGTGCTCGGCTTTGTGGTCTGGCTACACCACTTCTTCACCATGGGCTCGGGCGCCAACGTCAACGCCTTCTTCGGCGTGGCGACCATGGTGATTGCGGTGCCGACCGGGGTAAAACTGTTCAGCTGGCTGTTTACCATGTTCCGCGGCCGCGTGCAGTTCACCACCCCGGTGCTGTGGACCCTGGGCTTTATGGTGACCTTCACCGTGGGCGGCATGACCGGCGTTCTGCTGGCCGTACCGGGTGCGGATTACGTGCTGCACAACAGCCTGTTTTTGATCGCTCACTTCCACAACACCATCATCGGTGGCGCGGTGTTCGGCTATCTGGCCGGCTTCACCTTCTGGTTCCCGAAAGCCTTCGGCTTCAAGTTGGACGAGCGTCTGGGCAAAGGCGCCTTCTGGTGCTGGATTACCGGCTTCTTCGTGGCCTTTATGCCGCTCTATGTGCTGGGCTTCATGGGCATGACGCGCCGTCTGAACCACTACGACAACCCGATGTGGCAGCCGTACCTGATCGTTGCCTTCTTCGGTGCCGGCCTGATTCTGTGCGGCATTCTGTTCCAGTTGGCTCAGCTGGTGGTCAGTCTGCGCAACCGTGAATCGCTGCGTGACGTGACCGGTGATCCGTGGGGTGGTCGCACCCTGGAGTGGTCCACCAGCTCGCCGCCGCCGTTCTACAACTTTGCCGTTACGCCGACCGTGCGTGCGCTGGATGCCTTCCAGGATATGAAAGAGCGCGGCGAAGCCTACCTGCGCCCCGATCACTACGCGCCGATTCACATGCCGAAGAACACCTCGGCTGGCGTGATCATCGGTCTGCTGGGCGCGGTATTCGGTTTCGCGCTGGTCTGGCACATCTGGTGGCTGGGGGCCGTGAGCTTCATCGGCATGATCGCGACCTTTATCGCCCGCAGCTACAACGAGGACGTCGACTACTACGTGCAGCCCGACGAAATCGAGCGCGTCGAGAACCGGCATCACGCCAACTTTGCGGCGCCGCGTTCGGTGCTGAACACTCAACCCGTTGCGGAGCAGATCTGATGTCGAGCACTGTAATGCACTCAAACCACGCCGTGGCACATGACGACCACGCGCACCACGACACCGGCGGCAACACCGTATTCGGCTTCTGGCTGTACCTGATGACCGACTGCATCCTGTTCGCCAGCGTGTTCGCCACCTACGCCGTACTGGTCAACCACACAGCCGGTGGCCCCAGCGGCAAGGACATCTTCGAGCTGCCCTACGTGCTGGGTGAAACCGCACTGCTGCTGGTCAGCAGCTGCACCTACGGCTTTGCCATGATCGCAGCGCACCGCGGCTTCAAAGGGCAGACGCTGGCCTGGCTGGCGGCGACCTTTGTGCTGGGCGCGGGCTTTATCGGGATGGAAATCAACGAATTCCACCACCTGATTGCCGAAGGCTTTGGCCCAGACAAGAGCGCGTTTCTGTCGTCCTTCTTCACCCTGGTCGGCATGCATGGTCTGCACGTGACCGCCGGTCTGGTGTGGATGATCGTCATGATGCTGCAGGTCAGCCGGCGCGGTCTGACCGACCGTAACAACACACGCCTGATGTGCCTGAGCCTGTTCTGGCACTTCCTGGACATCGTCTGGATCTGCGTGTTCACCATTGTCTATCTGATGGGGACTATCTGATGAGTCATGCGCATTCCGACGCCGGTGCCGGCCACGGCAGCTACGGCTCTTACGCTATCGGTTTCATCCTGTCGGTGGTCCTCACTGCCATCCCGTTCGCGATGGTGATGAGCGGGCAGTTCAGCCAGAGCGTCAATCTGATCAGCATGCTGGTCATGGGCGTTGTGCAGATCGTGGTGCATCTGGTGTGCTTCCTGCACATGAACACCTCGTCCGAGGGCCGCTGGAATCTGGTGGCTTTCCTGTTCACCGTGCTGATCATCGTCATGCTGGTGGGGCTGGCCATCTGGATCATGGTCAACGCCGACATGCTGATGATGCCCTGGATGTTCCAGTGAAACTCAAACGCTACCTGCTGGTCACCAAGCCCGGCATCATCTTTGGCAACCTGATTGCGGTGGCGGGGGGGTACTTCCTCGCCGCCCAGGGGCAGATCGATCTAGGTCTGCTGCTGGCTACCGTGATCGGGCTGTCGCTGGTGGTGGCCAGCGGCTGTGTGATGAACAACTGCATCGACCGCGACATTGATCGGCATATGCAGCGCACGCGGGGCAGGGTGCTGGTCACCGGTCAGATCTCGCTGCTGGCGGCGCTGGCGCACGGTGTGGTGCTGGGGCTGGCCGGTTTCGGTCTGCTGTGGTGGTACACCACGCCGGTCGCCACCGCGCTGGCGGCGTTCGGCTTCTTTATCTATGTGGGCGTCTACAGCCTCTGGATGAAGCGCCGTTCGGTCTACGGCACGCTGGTCGGCAGCCTTTCGGGTGCCATGCCGCCGGTGGTGGGCTACTGCGCCGTAACCGGTCAGTTCGACACCGGCGCCGCGCTGTTGCTGCTGATCTTCTGTCTGTGGCAGATGCCGCACTCGTACGCGATTGCGATCTTCCGCTTTGATGACTACAGCGCAGCCGGCATTCCGGTACTGCCGGTCAAAGAGGGTATTCGGGTCACCAAACAGCACATCGTCTGGTACATCCTCGCCTTTGCGGCGGCAGCACTGATGCTGACGCTGTCCGGGTTTGCCGGCTACGGGTATCTGGTCATCGCGCTGCTGGTCAGCATCTGGTGGCTGGTGATCGCGCTGTCCGGTTACCGCGAAGAGGTGGATGACCGCTTGTGGGCACGCAAGCTGTTCGGCTTCTCGATCATCGCCATCACCGCGCTGAGTCTGATGATGTCGATCGACTTTCGGGTCTTACCATCGCCAACGCTGTTTGCCGGTCTTTGATTGAATGCGCCTGAGCTTAATGCTCAGGCGCATTTCCCCGCCTTAAGGCTGCTGGAGAAAGCGTAGCATCGCCTCATTTACAGCCTCGGGCGCCTCGTTCTGAAGCCAGTGGCCAATCTTCGGCAGCATGACGATGTCGAGGTGCGGAACGCGTGGCGCCATCATGTCACGCAGTGCATCTGCGCCCATGCCTTGAATCACCATGTCTGCAGTACCGGCAATAAACAGCACCGGGCAGGTGATGTTGCTCTCGCGCAGTGGCAGCAGGCGGCGCCAGTTCTTGTCCAGATTGCGGTAGTAGTTGATACCGCCGGCGAATCCGCTGTGCCGATAGGCATTCAGGTAATAAGCGAGCATCTCGTCGGTGAGCCAGGCCGGTTGCTCCTTCGGTACACCCAGGCGGCCAATCCAGCCGCCGCCTTCGGAAAGCGACTTGCCCAGCACAGGAGGGTGGCGCGGCGTATCCGGGGAGCAGTAGAGCGCGCGCAGAATGCCTTCCGGGTCAGCGTCAAACTCGGCTTCGGCAACGCCCGTGTCCTGAAAGTAGACCTGATAGAAGAACTGATCTTTGAAATAGCCGCGCAAAAACTCTATTGGCGGCACATCGGCAACCGGACGCAGCGGGACGCTCATAATGATCAGCCGTTCGACGCTTTCCGGATGCAACTGCACAAACTGCCAGCTGTTGATCGCGCCCCAGTCGTGGCCGATCAACAACACCGGCGCGTCCAGGCTGTACTGCGCGACCAGCGCCTGCATAAAGCCGGCAATGCGAGTGACGTTGTAATCATCGATTTGCGCTAGCGCCTCGGTTTCGCCGAAGCCGGGCATGTCAGGGGCGAGCGCCGTATAGCCCGCATTGGCCAGCGCCACCATCTGCTGCCGCCAGGAATACCAGCACTCAGGCCAACCGTGAATAAACAGTGCAACCGGCCCCTCGCCAATACTGGCAATACGCGTGTTTACGCCGTCAATCAGACGATGTTCCAGCAGGATGTCGTCAACGCTGTACATGGGCAATCCTTGTTGTTGTGCGATCAAAAGCCCATTAACGTCAACCAGCAGGGCAAGCGTCAACCGTGATTGGTACAGTGAATGATGCCGTTAATGAGCTACAGTAACGCCATCGATCAGGGAGTCCCCACTATGATTGCAAAACAGCATTTATTGATAGCTGTCACGCTCTGCGCCATGCCAGCGCTGGCGAGCGAGCCACTGGAGTCGCTCTGTCAGCAAAAAGCGGAGGAGATACAGCGGCAACTGGAAATAGCCGAGCAGGCGCAAAACCGAGGTCAGGTAGCAGGCCTGACACGCGCCCTGCAGGGTGTACAACACAATTGCAGCAACGAGCAATTGCTGAATGACGCAGCCCGTGAGGTACGAGAGCACACCGCCGAGGTGCGCGAGCGCGAGGCGGAGCTCTCTGAAGCCGAGCGCAGCGGTGACGCAGAAGATGTACGCAAGCGCACCGCCAAACTGGAAGAAGCCGTCGAGGAACTCGAAGCCAGCCGCCAGGCGTTGCAGGCACTGGAAGCAGCACAATGAGGTGATCCGGCAACAGCCCGGCTCAACTGGCCGGGCCCACCCTCCAGCAAGCCATCACCTGTGAGCGATACCGGTCGTACAGCCAGTTGAACATCAGCGTGTAGGGCAGGAACAACAGCACCAGACCGATATCCAGCATCAACGCCTGCAACAGATCAACCTGCATCCACCAGGCAATCATCGGCACCAGCGCCACAATCAACCCGACCTCAAACAGGCAGGCGTGAGCCAACCGCAGGCGCAGCGTGCGTCGCCAGCCGCGACGGCGCTCCAGTGACTCGAAGCCGGCACTGAACAGCATATTCCAGAGCACCGCGACAAAGGACATCATCAGCGTCAGCGCCCCGCTGTGCGCCAGCGACTTGCCGCTGACCAGCGCGACCAGGGGAGAGAACAGCAGCACCGCCAGCCCCTCGAACAGCAGCGCATGCACCACCCGCTCAGACAAGGATTTGCGAGGCACCACAACAGCCGTACTCATAAAAATAACTCCTGTCCCATCGACAGGCGCATTTTCTACGGTCTATCCTGCAGTTAGAAATTAGTAACCATCGGCAAAACCGATATGAAACTATCCCCGGAATCTCTTGAAGCCTTTGCCCAGACCGCCAGTCTGGGCAGCTTCAGCGCCGCTGCACGGCGCCTGGGTAAAAGCCAGTCCACCATCAGCGAAGCCATCGCGCGGCTGGAAATTGATCTCGGCGTAACGCTGTTTGACCGCAGCGCCAAATCGCCGGTCTTGAGCGAAGCAGGGCAGGGGTTACTGCGTCACGCCAACGCGGTACTGAGCGCAGCAGAGCGACTGCAACAAGCCGCCCACGCCCTGTCGGCAGGCCTGGAGCCTCGCCTCAGTCTGGTGCTGTCTGATGCTTACCAATCAGCCCATTACAGCGCCCGGTTGAACGAACTCGCAGAGCGGTTCCCGGAGCTGGAATTCGAGTGCATCTTTGCTGAGCACGACGACATCATCGACCTGATCAGCAGCGGCCGCGGGACCTTGGGGTTGCTGCCTGTTGCCGGCGCGCACCCGCCGGAAATCGGCCGCGCCAGCGTGGCCGAGCGCGCCGAGTTTGCGGTTTTTGTCGGCAACAGCCATCCGCTGGCCGGACGGGAGAGGGTAGAGCTGGATCAGTTGGCACAGCACCGCGCCCTGCGTCTCAATACCCTTAAAGGCAAACGCCAACCGACAGACGATTTGCCGGACGCCGCCGTACGCAGCTGGATCGCACCCAACTACCTGATATTGCTGGACCTGGCCGTACTCGGCTTTGGCTGGGCCAGCCTGCCGCGCTGGCTGGTCGACAACTACGGCGCAGGTCGACTGCGCGAATTACAGGTACCCGGCTGGCCCCGTCAGCAAGCCCTGGAGGTCATCTGGTCCAGACAGCGGCCACTGGGACCAGCCGCCAGCTGGCTAAGGCAGACGCTGTTGGGGCATGGCTGAGCACGTCCACCCGGTAGCACCGCAGCGGGCTGCTATGCTGGAAGAAGTCAAAGGTTCGACCGCAAGCAGGACTGCCATGAAGCCACGCACAGTCGTCGCGACGCTAGTCATCAGGGGCCTCGTCTGGTTGCTGCTGTGCAGCAGTGGTGCCAGCCACGCCCAGCAGCACACATGGAAGGTCACCTCTTTAGAGTGGGAGCCTTACTCCAGCTCCAGCATGAACAACGGAGGTAACGCCATTCAACGTCTGCGCAACATCCTGGCTCAGTGCAACATCAGGCTCCAGGTCGAGTTTTACCCTTGGCGCCGAGCCAAGGAAATTGCCGGGCGCAGCGATTATCTCGGCTACTTCCCAGCCTGGCCGGACGGGGTGCGGACTGACTTTGTTGCTTCCGAGCCGGTCGACTACTCTGGTCTGGCGGTCATGGCACTGGCAAGTACCAGGGTAGAAACGACCGACCTCGAGCAGCTGTTTGCGACGCACAGCGTTGGCCTGGTCAACAGCTATGGTTATCCCGCTGAGCTGCGCCGCCTGATAGAAACCTACCCGGAAAACACCTATCTGGGCGCCACCAGCGATCAGATGCTGCTGAAGATGCTGCTGGCCAGGCGCTTCGAACTGGCGATTACCGACCCGACCGTGCTGCAGTACCTGGCCGACCGCGACGGTAACGGGGAGATCAGAATCATCAAGGCGTTGCCAGACCTGCCACTGCTGATTGCCATGCGTAATGCTCCAGACACTCGGCAGCAGATCGCGCTGACACAACGCCTGCTGCAACGGCACGCGCGCGCAGAGCCGATACAGCAAAGCGACTGCGTTATGGATTGAGGGACACTGAGCGAATCAAGGTATTAGCAGGGAAGGGAGAGACAGCGGTGTACTGGTTAGGCCCATTTCAATACGCCTCCAAACGCGAGTTACTGGACCGGCTGAAAACCTTCGTGGCCACAGCAGCCACCGGCAAGGTCACACACCCCATTGCAGTGCAAAAGCTTCACCTGCTGATCGCCCAGCACCCGGACGCAGCGCGGAAAGTCGGGCCTGGAGTCGACCACTTCGTGATCAAGCGCAACGCGCTGGGCGCAGGCCAGGGGCTTTGGCTCGTGCGGTGTGACGGCAGTGAAACCTCATTTTCCTACAAGCGCTGCATCACCGGCGTTCGTCAGTCGTCCTACGGCAAGGTCTGTGAAGCACTCAGGTTCGAAGTTCGTGCGCAATTGATAGCGTTCCGAGAAAGGCAAACACTGCCCACGCGCTGTGCGATAAGCGGCAACCAGATCATGCAGCGCCGTGATCTGCACATTGACCACAAAATCCCATTCTGGCGACTGCTGCAGCGTTTCGCAGAGGCACAGCAGCTGGAACTGTCAGCGCTTGCTACCAGGGGCAGCGGAGAAACACTCACGCTGATTGATCAGGAGGTAGCGGCGGCGTTTGCCGCATTCCATCTGCAGCACGCGCAACTGCAGCCATCCTGCAGAAAGGCAAACGGTCTCAAGGGAGGCCGACTGCAGTCTGACGATGGCTGACGGCATCCAGCTCAAGAAGCTGCGGGAACGGGGCGCAAGGGATCATCTTCTACGGACAATGACATTCCGGCCAATACCTTATTTAACATAATATATATTATGCGAACCCAGGTATCGTACGCGCAGAACTGGATTTGTCCCCATATCAGACGTTGAACCGCTGCGCATAGCCTTGGAAGTCACCCGCTGGCATCGGCCGGGAAAACAAATAGCCCTGACCCAGCTTGCACCCCAGATCAATCAACGCTGACTGCACACAGGCGGTTTCGATACCCTCGGCGGTGGTTTGCAGCCGCAGACTGCGCGCCATCTGAATGATCGCCGTCACGATGGCCAGGTTCTGTTCGTTGCTGCTCAGGTCGGTGACAAAGGATTTGTCGATCTTGAGCTTGTCGACCTGAAAACGCTGCAAGTAAGCCAGGTTCGAGTAACCGGTGCCAAAATCATCTATCGCCAGCTGCACGCCAAGGCGCTTGAGGTTTTGCAGGCGCTGCATAAAACGCTCGGAGTCTTCCAGCAACATGGACTCGGTCAACTCCAGCTCAAGCAACGCCGGATCCAGGCCGCTGGCCTCCAGCGCCAGGGCGACACTTTCTTCCAGATTGCCACGGTGAAACTGCACCGCCGACAGATTGACCGATACCCGCAGCCCTTGCCAGGTGGCTGCCTGCCGGCAGGCCTCAAGGAGCACCCAGTCGCCGATACTGGTTATCAGCCCAGATTGCTCTGCCACGTCAATAAAGACATCCGGGGCAAGTATTCCGCGCTGTGGATGACGCCAGCGTAACAAGGCTTCCGCCCCTTCCAGACGGCCTTCGGCCAACGCCATGATAGGCTGGAAATACAGCTCGAATTCATTGTGCGCGAGCGCCTGACGCAAGTCTTGCTCAATGCTCAGTCGCTCGTGCGTATTCACGTTCATCTGCTCGTCAAACAGACAGCAGGTGTTGCGACCAGTCGCCTTGGCACGCTGGGTTGCCAGCTCAGCCTTGCGCAGCAACGTGGCAAAATCATCACCGTCGCGCGGAAACAGCGCCATGCCGATAGACAGCGAGGTCACCAGCTGCATGTCGCCAAGCGTGATGGGCTGTCCGACGATTTCCTGCATGCGACGGGCCACGGCGAGCGCCGTCTCCTGCCCATCGAGGTCGGGCAGCGTCATGATGAATTCATCCCCCCCTTGCCGACTGACCGTATCCGATTCGCGCACCGCCCGCTGGAGGCGCTCAGCGATAATCTGCAGCAGTGCATCCCCAGCCGCGTGACCCAGTGAGTCGTTGATAGTCTTGAAGTTGTCGACGTCCACAAATACCAGGGCGAGCTGCCTGCCCTGCCCCCGCGCCCGTTCGATCGCCGACTGCACCAGCTCGCCAATAACCTGTCTGTTAGGCAGGTCGGTGAGCGAGTCATGCTGCCTGAGATGGCTCAGCTTGGCCTCTGAGGCGCGCAGACGTTTCACCTCTTGGCGCAGCAACGCCCGCGCACAACGCAGGTCACGCATCAACAAGGAAATGGCCAGCGCAGACACCAGCAAAATGGAGCAGATTACCGTCAGGCGCCCCCAGCCTATCGGCGCCGGCGTGTAGCTGCGTATGCCTGCAACGGAGAGGCCGGTAATGGCGACCACAACGCACAGCATGAAAACCAGCAAGCCGAGAAACAGTCGGCGGGTAGCAACCGTACCCGCCACCACCAACAGCGCCGGAAACGCCAGAATGGCGCCACTGTAGAGGCCCTGAGACTCCCACATAGAGATACTGACGGCAGCCGCCACAACGCTCAGCACCAAGGCAACAGAAGCCTCAAGCCGATCTCGCCGATTGAGGATGCGCCCCGCCAGCACGGTGAGCACAGCCACGGCGAGCAAGGCGCTGTTAAACCAGTCCCCCACCCATAACGTGCGTACGGCAATCACCAGCAAGACCAGAATCAACGCATTGGCAATCAGCATCAGCCGCTGCGCCTCGCGAGCACGCCCGTTGCCGTATTTCACGGAGTTCAGATCCGGGTCTAGCGGCAAGTTATCCATGCAATTCGTGCATCCTTTAAGCGAATCTGATGAAGGCAAAGTGACACCAAGGTGCGAAAGCTAACGGATAGCAAACAGGAGATTCAAGCCCCCTGCTCCGCCGCTTAGCCCCTTAAAAAAGCGCGCCCCGCTCTAGCACGGGGCGCGCGTCATAAAAACAGCGTCAAAATAATTTCGCAATAGTCTAGCGCTTTCATCTCGGCGACGTAAGCAGGGAACGCGGCGCGCCCTCCAAATTAGAACGGGGCGGTCACTGCGTCTGCGCAGGCGAACTTGAGTACCGGAACGTGATGGCCGGTAAGCGGAGCATGCGCCAGGCGCGCCACGCCTTCGTTGATCATGAATGATCAGCTAACGCCCCGCGGGGCAGAATCTTCTGCATGCAGCGCCCTAGCCATCTATCATAGGGACAACCTACCGCCCGATAGCTACCGACGCCGTTACACCTATGCCAGAAAGCTCTGCTACTTCCTCCCTGTCCCCCGGACGTGCCATTGTCAGCCGAAAAAACAGCATTGCGTGGTTTGTTGCCGCGCTGGCGCTGCTGGCCACAGTGCTGTTCTGGCAGTATCAAAGCGAGCGGGAACAGGAGGCTGCGAGCAGGGAATTCACTCTCCTCACCGACGATATTGCGGTTGCCATCCGCAAACGCATGCTCAACCACGAACAGATCCTCTTGGGCGGCGCGGGTCTGATGGATGCAAGCGGTCGGGTCTCGCGGGTTGAATGGCGGGTCATGGTCGAACGCCTGAGGCTGTCCGAGAACTACCCTGGCATTCTTGGCGTCGGTTACGCCCAGGCCGTTGCACCAGAAGGGCTTGAGGAGTTTGAAGAGCGCGTCCGTGCAGAAGGGTTTCCTGACTTTCAGGTACACCCTGTCGGCCCACGTCCTTTTTACACATCCATTCTGTTTCTGGAGCCATTCCGAGACCGCAACCTCGCGGCATTCGGGTACGACATGTTCTCCGAGCCTGTGCGTCGAGCCGCCATGCAGGCCGCCGCTGAAAGTGGCCACACTCGGATGACCGGGCCCGTCCGCCTGTTGCAGGAAACCCACGGCGAGGTGCAGGCGGGCATTCTTATGTACACGCCGATCTATCATCGTGGTGCGCCGCTCGATACCCCGGCACAACGTCAGCGCGCCCTGCGCGGCTTTGTCTATAGCCCCTACCGCATGGGTGATCTGCTGGAAGGCATCCTTGGCTCACGTACGCCGGGCGTACGTTATCGGATTACCGACACCGAGGCCGGTCTGGATTTTCCCCAGCTGTACAGTGATCTGATCCCGGACAGTGCCGAAGCGACCCACCAACGCACCCTGGATATTCATCTGTACGGTCGCAACTGGCGACTGGAATTTGCCAGCACCCCCAGCTTTGAGCGCACCTCTGGCCCCAGCCCTTGGGTGTTGCTGCTTGGCCTGGCCAGCGCCCTGCTGCTGTTTGCACTGGCTTCCATGCTGGTGCTGCGGCGCGAGCAAGCGGAGCGCATTGCCCATCAGATGACTCGCCGACTGCGCGCCAGCAACGAGGCCCTGCGCCAGAGCGAAGAACGCAAGCGCCTGGCCCTGCAAGGCAGCAACGACGGCTGGTGGGATGTGGACCTGCAGACCTGGCATTTTCTAGCCTCCGACCGCGCCTGGGAAATGATCGGCTATCCGCCACAAGACGCAGCGCAGTCATTGCATCGCTGGCAATCGGTACTGGCACCCCAGGCACGTCACCAACTGATCAGCGCGCTGCGTGGGGTGATTCAGTCACAACAAGGCACCTTTGCAGAAGAAACCCGGCTCACCCACCAGACCGGTCACAGTATTCCCGTGCTGCTGCGTGGCATTGTGCAGCGCGACGAAGCCGGCAAGGCACTACGGGCCAGCGGCACCATGCAGGACCTGACTGAAGCCAAGCGTGTGGAGCAGCTTAAGAGCCAGTTCGTATCGACCGTCAGCCATGAATTACGCACCCCGCTCACCTCCATCTCCGGCGCCTTGGCCATCGTCAACAGTGGCAGCCTGGGCCCGGTACCCGAGGCAATGCAACGCATGCTGGAAATTGCCCAGGACAACAGCCAACGCCTCAATTTGCTGATCAACGACCTGCTCGACATGGAAAAGCTGGCCGCCGGCAAGATGCAGTTTGAGATGCGCCCCTGCCCCCTCACCGAGCTGATCGATGAGGCGCTAACCGCCAACCAGGCCTTTGCTGCCAGCCGCGACGTTTGCCTGCAGCGCCAGGGCGACAGCGCCTGCTGGGTAAGAGTCGACAGCATGCGTCTGCACCAGATACTCAACAACTACCTGTCCAACGCGATCAAGTTTTCGCCAGCCGGGAGTGTCGTTACTGTCGAGACCGAGCGTGACGGTGACCTGGTCACTATCAGCGTGATTGATCAGGGCGAGGGTATTCCGCTGGCGTTTCAGGAGCAGATATTCAGCAAGTTTGCCCAGGCAGACAGCTCGGATCGTCGCCAGCAGGCCGGCACCGGACTGGGCCTGGCGATTACCCGAGAGCTGGCGCAGCAGATGGACGGCGAAGTCGGTTTCAGCTCGCTGCCGGGGCACGGTGCCACCTTCTGGTTACGCTTGCCTGTGGAGGCCGCCGAAGAACAACCCGCCGACGCAACGGATGATGGTGCCGAGCGCACCGTTCTGGTGGTCGATGACGACCCGATGATCGCGGAGTTCGTCGCCTTGGTGGTTCGCCGCGCCGGCTACATTCCGACCACCGCGACCAGTGTCGCGCAGGCCCGCAGCTGCCTGCAGGGACACAGCTATACCGCCTTGCTGACCGATCTGCGCCTGCAAGACGGCCATGGCCTCACACTGATACGGGATCTGCGTGCAGACCCGGCCTCTGAAGCGCTGCCCATTCTGGTACTGTCTGCATACTGCGAGGAAGGTCAGCGTTTGCTGCAAAACGGCAGCGAGGACAGTGCGTTGGCCTGGCTGGACAAGCCGGTAGACGAGAAGAAACTGGTGAGCGTGCTGGAAGAGTTGGTGGCGCGCTGCAGGGCGACAGCCGGCTGAGCGGCCGTCGCCCTGTGAGCAGTTAGAGCGCTGCCAGTGCTGCGTCGTAGTTCGGCTCCTGGCCGATCTCGCTGACCAGCTCGCTGTGCAGGACCTTGTCGTCTTCATCCAGTACCACAACCGCCCGTGCTGTCAGACCTGCCAGCGGGCCGTTTTCGATATCCACTCCGTAATCACGCACAAACTCGCGGCCACGCATGGTGGACAGGTTGACCACGTTCTCCAGCCCCTCTGCACCGCAGAAACGCGCTTGGGCAAACGGCAAGTCGGCAGAGATGCACAGGACTACGGTGTTGTTCAAGGCACTGGCCTTGCTGTTGAAGGTACGCACCGAGGTAGCGCAAGTTGGCGTATCAACGCTGGGGAAGATGTTCAGGATTTTGCGCTTTCCGCTCAGGCTGGCGAGGCTGACGTCGGACAGGTCCTTGGCAACCAGAGTGAAGGCCGGAGCGCTGTCGCCCTTGGCCGGAAACTGCCCGCCAACGGAAATCGGATTACCGCGCAAAGTGACGCTAGACATGATGACTCCTTGAACGTGCCGCAGCACGCAATGGGTGTGGGTACGGATGACAGACTCGGCGGCAGCCCAACCGGGCTGCACTCAGAAGTCGATACGATAGAAGAAATCGAGCGAGCTGGCAAAGCCGCTGACGGCCTCCAGATACAGGCGCCGGGTCAGCTCGTAGCGCAACGCCAACTGGTTGGCTGGTTCAAATACGCCAACGCCGTAGCGCACGCTCAGCTTGTCGGTGATGCTGCCACTGGCGACCACCTGAGTCTCGTTACCGCTACCCTCGGCCTCAACGGCAAAGTCCTCAAGACCCAGCGCATCACCGATGCCACGGGTGATCGGTGCGCCGCCAGCCAGCCCGAGCCCGAGTGCCGCTTGAGCCAGCAGGTTGTTATCCCCCTCCTCGCCCAACGGCCGTCCGAGCACCAGGTACGACATGGCCTCCTGTTGCGACATGCCGGGCTCCGAGAAGATTTCGGAGGTCGGGCTAGCGGCATTGCCGGTAATCCGCAAACCGGCAATCACGTCATCGACCCGGCGAATGGCCTCGACATTCAGGTAGGGCTGGCTGATCGGCCCGGAAAACAGCAGCAGCGCGCGACGTAGCTCCAGCTCCTGCCCCAGCCGGCGAAACTTGCCATCCAGGATCTGCAAGTCTCCATTGGCGGTGAGGTTCTCCTGCACCTCCAGCTGGCCTTTCAGGCGCCCGCGTAAACCAAAGGCGCTGAGCCGCAACTGATCCCCGATGTTCAGCTTGACCCGGGCGGTGATACCCAGCGCAGCGCCCTTCTCTGCCGCTTCCTGTCCGACGATCACCACGTCCGGCGACACGGTCACGGCACTGGCCGGCAGCTCGCGCACGCGAATATGCCCTTCGGGAATCGCCAGCTCACCACCCACATGCAGGTTGTTGTCACGCAGGGTAATTGCCAGATCAGGCGCAACCTGCAGCTGGGCGTAGGGTTCCACGTTCACCGGCAAGGCGCTGCCACGCAGCTGCAGGTCCACATCCAGCGGCGCCCAGCCGAGGCTGCCCGACAACGTCCCTTGCCCCTGCTCGCCGCTGCTCCAGCGACTGTCAAGCTGGGCGCTGGTGCCATCAATACGGATGTCGGCCTGCAGCTGTTCAAGACTGACGGGCAAGTTACGGCCAGCCACCAACCCGTCGCGGAGGCTGAGCATGCCAGTAACGACCGGCTCGGTCAGCACACCAGACAAGTTGCCATCACCATTCAACGTCAGCTGCAACTCATCCACATCAGGCAGCATCGGGCGCAAGAAATCCAGCTTCAGGTCGCTCAGTTGATAATTCCCGGTGAGCGTCTGCGCCCCGGCCGGATCGGCGATATCGGCGTTGACCGCCAGTTGACCGATCATCTCGCTGGCAAGGCGCACCTCAGCCGTCGCCGCCCGGCCCCGCAGGCGGGTATCAACAGAGAGTTGCTGGTATGGGAAGTCGAGCAGCTCCTGGCCATCGCGGACCTGGATCACACCGTCCTCACTGCGCACCGTTACCTGACCAACCGGTGCACGACCTTGGGACTGAGTGAGCACCACCTGGCCGTTGAGCAGACCTTGCCAGCTCAGGTCATCCGGCAGCCAGGGTTGCAGCTCGGCCAGATCAAAGTCACTCAGATTAAGGTCGACTTTCCGCTCCGGCATCAGCGTCTGCTGGCCGTTGAAACACAGACTGGCGGCCGATTGCTGCCAGCAATGGCCGGATAACTGCAGCCGGCCATCGCCCAGGCGATAGTCGATATCGGCTTTATCCTGCAGCACCAGCTGAAACTGCTCGTAGCCAAGCTCACCACGCGTCAGCGTGCCACGCCAGGCCGTATCGTCCAGTGCACCGCCCAACGCCAGGTCGGCGTCAGCCACCCCGTTTTGCAGGGACAGCAGCAGTTCGTGTGCGGCGCGGCGGCCTCGCAGGGTCAGCTGCAGGTCACCTAGCTGCGTTTCGTCATTGCGTATACCCTGGCCGGTAATCGCCAGGTTCAGCGGCAACCGCTCATTCAAGGTAGTGCTGGCGTCCACATTCAAGCTGTCCACCTGCAGGCTGTCGAGGCCAACGCCCGCACCGCGCAACATGCTAACCAGCTGAGGCGCCGCAGTGTCACCGCCAAGCTGCAGATATCCGTCAAGGCGCCCCTTGAGGCCCGGCCAGAGGGTGGCCAGATTATCCAGCTGCAGATCAAAGCGTCCGTCTACCTGCTCGCCCCAGCGTGCCCGCCCATCAATGCTGTTGGCGCCCTGGCGCACCCGCAGCTGCTGCAGCAACCAGTCGTTCTGCGGCTTCTCCAGCCGCCCCGACAACACGAGTGGCTGCTGGCGCAAGCTGCCGCTGATATCCCAGTCGGCGTCCAGGCGCAGTTGCTCACCCTGCAGCTGGCCACGGCTGTTCAGCTGGCCGTTGAGGTCGCCAGGCAGCGCCGCAACAAATACCGCAGGGTCAATACCCTGCAGCTGGAAGCGCCCGTCCCAGCTCACCGCAGGCTCCAGCGTCAGGTCCACCTCGCCATTGGCCTGACCGGCGGCGGTCAGTATCTCCAACGGCGTGACACGAAGCTGCTGCTGGTTACCGGCCACGCCAGCCTTAAGGTTCACCTGCTGACCTGCGACACCGGCCAGGCGTGCCTGCAGGTCCGCTTTCAGCTCCTCACCACGCAGCTGCGCAGCCATCGCCAATTGCTGCAGCGACACCTCACCGGTATCAACGGGATACAGCCATTGCCAGGGGAATGCATCCAGAGCCAACTCTCCGTTTGCCTCCAGTGTCTGCTGCCAGCTGGCATCGGCCTGCAGAGCGAGGCGGCGCGCGGGTGCATCGGCAACGTGCATCTGCACAGCCAGCAACGGCACACCCGCGGTAGTCACCTCGCCGTCAATTTCAAGCAGCACAGTGCCGCCTTCACCGGGCAGGCTGGCGGTGGACTGCAGCAGGTAGCCCTCCTCCAGGTTACCCAGCAACTGCAGCTGCCAGTTATTGAGCGTCAGGGAGGCAGGCAAACTGCCGAGGGCCAGAAACGGCTCGCCCTGCCAGCGCAGATCAACCGGGATGCCCGGCTCGTACAGGTTGGCGCTGGCGTTCAGCTTACCCGGCAGATAGCCTCGACTACTGGCGCGCAGCTCCAGCTCACGCAGGGTGCCGCTGGCCCGCGCATGCAAGGCCCAGTCGCGGCCATCCACCGGTGGCAGGTTCAGGTCGGCGGTCAACTCCAGCGGCCAGTCATCGCGCGTCTGTACACTGCCGTAAAGCTGCCAGTCCAGTTGCGGGCCGATGCCGGAAAAACGCTCGATAACCAGCTGATCGCCGCTGCCGCGGGCAACCAGATCAACGTCACTGAGCAGCGCTGTTTCTCCGTCCAGCGACAGCTCGCCCAGATGCACCTCGCCCAACTCCAACCCCAAGGGCAGCTGTACTGCCGGCAGGCTGAGCGGTTCGCTGCTTTGCGTCTCTTCGGCCGGCTGACTGACGACCACAATACGCTCCACCGTCAGCCGATCAATGCACAGCGTCTTGCCGAACAGGCACGACGGACTCCAGCGCAGAGAGGCGGCATCCACCCGCAAGTCCAGCGTCGGATCGCGCCAGGCAATATGGGAGAAGTCCCATCCGTGCCAGAAATCGCCGCCTTCAAAGCCCAGAGTCAGGCGTGGTTCCAGCGTTTCGGCTTTGGCAAACAGCCAGCGGTTGACGCCCTCGCTGGCCAGCAAAAAGCCCAGCAAGACCGGAATCATCGCCAGAATAAACAAGCCACGGACAAGCGCCCGAACCAGAAAACGGGTCACAGCTCAGGCCCCATGGAAAAGTGAATCTTGTATCCCTCGTCAGGGTCGGACAATGACCTGGCCAGGTCTACCCGTATCGGTCCGATTGGCGATACCCAGCGCACGCCGATACCCACACTCGTCTTCAAAGGATCGGTCAGCGAATCAATCGCATTACCGTAATCGACAAAGGTCGCTGCCCGCCACTTGTCGATAAACTCGTACTGGTACTCGGCCGTGCTGGCGATCAAATAGCGTCCGCCCACCGTATCGCCTGTGCTATCGACCGGCGACAGGGTCTGATAGTCATAACCACGGATGCTCTGGTCACCACCGGCAAAAAAGCGCAGCGAGGGTGGAATACTGGAAAAATCGTTGGTTGCCACCGCGCCCAGCGCCAGACGGCCAAACAGGCGATGATTGTCAAAGGCAGTGTAAAGCCCCTTCACCTGCCCCATCACCCGGGCAAAATCCACGGTCGACAGAACACCCTCCTTGGCACCCTGAACATCCAACAGCATGCTGTAGCCCCGCGAGGGATCGACGCCGCCGGTAGCCTGGGTACGCTGTAGCACCAGACTGGGAATCAATAACGTGGAATTGCCGGAATCGTCGCCCAGCGAGAAGATTTCGTGCTGCAGCCGCAGACCAATGGTGCGCTGCCAGCCGCTTGCCAAACGGGTGTTGAGCTCGGCGCCGACTGCCAGGCTACGGGTCTCGACGTCGTCGATATCCTCATGCTGCCAACCGACAAAGTAGCGCAGATTGTTGTCCAGCGGCGGGTCCAGCGGCACCTGATAGAACGCAGTGACGTTCTGGCGAGGTATGGATAGTTCCATACTGGCACCGCGGCTATGGCCCTTGGGGTTAACCCAGTGCTGGTCCCAGGTGAGCTTGCCACGCACCCCGACATCGGTCGAGTAACCACCGCCCAAACCCAACGAGTGCGGGTCGCGCTCGGTGATTTCAACCTGCACCGGAACGTCCTGGCCATTCGCCCGATCCGCCGGGGCGGTCACCAGCACGCCATTGAAGTAGCCACTGGATAGCAGATCCTGATTCAGCTGGCCAACCAGGTCCGCGTCGTAGGGCACGCCCGGTTCAAACGGCACCATCCGCGCCAGAAGCTCAGGGTCAAAAATGGTCTCGGAGAAATTCACCTGCCCCAGACGGTAACGCGGGCCGGTGTCGTACTGAATATGGATATCGGCGATATTGCGTTCAGGGTCAACCCGCAACTCCCGCCTGAGGTACTGCCCCTCAAAGTAGCCGTAGCGCAGCGCCTGGTTGTTGATCTGCGACTTGACCGTCTCGTAGCGTCCGTGATGCAGCACCGCACCCGGCTGCAGCAGGGCTGCGCTGGGCAGCAGGAACGCATCGGTGCCGCGGCCGGCGCCCAAAATCTCGATATTCACCTCGCCCAGGCGGACCGGCTCACCCAGCTCGACCCTCAGCGTGAGAACCGGGTCATCCTCCTCACCCGTGATACTCAGCTCGTTGCGGGAGTGGTAATAGCCAAGGGCCTGCGCTGCCAGCGTTGCCTGCTGATCAATGTGCCGAAACTGGCGTTCCAGCGCCTGCGGGCTGTCGCCTTCCACGACGCCTACATAGGCTTCGATGTTCTCGCGCACAGATTTCTTTGCCGGCACCACGGTGACCTTCAGACTGGCCTGCGCGCCCGCAGCAACCAGCAGCAGACAGATCAAAACTATTGCGCGCCCCATGAGCTCCTTCCCGGCAAAATCAGCAGGCGAATGCTATCACGTTCCCACCGGTATCGCCGTGCTCAAGGACAGGCTTTTGCGGTACTCTTGCCGCACTCAGTCGCCAGAAAGTCACTCAAGAACGGACCTAACCATGAAGATCGTATCCTTTAATATCAACGGCCTGCGCGCACGCCCTCACCAACTGAAAGAAGTGGTGGACCGGCACTCGCCCGAGGTAATAGGTCTGCAGGAGACCAAGGTCGACGATCCTCAGTTCCCGTTGGCCGACCTTGAGGCACTTGGCTATCACGTCGCCTTCCACGGCCAGAAGGGACACTACGGTGTGGCACTGCTGACACGCCAGCAACCGCTATGGGTACGCAAGGGCTTCCCGGGCGACGCCGACGACGCCCAGCGCCGTATGATCAGTGCCGCGGTGCCCTGCGCCGACGGTGAACCGCTGATTGTCTTCAACGGTTACTTTCCTCAGGGTGAAAGCCGTGATCATCCGGTGAAGTTTCCCGCCAAGGAAAAGTTCTACGCTGACCTGCAAGCGCACCTGGAGGCCGACTTCACCCCCGATCAACGCATTGCCATTATCGGTGATATGAACATCTCCGATACCGACGCCGATATCGGTATCGGCGCCGACAATGCCAAGCGCTGGCTGCGCACCGGCAAATGCAGCTTCCTGCCGGAGGAGCGCGCTTGGCTACAACGTCTGAAAGACTGGGGGCTGATCGACAGCTTCCGCCACCTGCACCCGGAAACGGCCGATCGCTTCAGCTGGTTTGACTATCGTAGCCGCGGCTTTGAAGACGACCCCAAACGTGGCCTGCGTATCGACCTTATCCTGGCAAGCAAGGCGCTGACCGAGCGCTGCCTGGAAAGTGGGATCGACTACGACATCCGCAGCATGGAAAAGCCCTCCGATCACGCCCCCATCTGGACCCGCTTCGATCTTTAGACACAAAAAACGGCGCGCCACTAGGGTCTGTTGACGTTTCCTTCACCCGCCTGCCGGAGGCCATTTTTTGGCCAGGCAAGGCGGAGGAAGCGCAGTGTAGTCGCTCTACATAAGCGACCGACAACGCAGCATGGCCAAAA
>Ga0207991_1000041_pt1 | contig 79794 bp, 90 predicted proteins | sample ETN07SmetaG_FD_185786 | JGI IMG/M metagenome (GOLD analysis project Ga0207991, IMG submission 185786) | Marine microbial and viral communities from oxygen minimum zone, Eastern Pacific Ocean - ETNP2014F14-07SV275 (SPAdes) (version 2) | ecosystem: Environmental > Aquatic > Marine > Oceanic ...
AAATACTACGTCTGCGACCGCCTGCTCCCCGGTCTCGATGCCGGAAGCGGCCGGGCCGGGCGCAAATCAACGCGCCGACCAAAGAGCGTCGCGAGAGGAATACGCTCCATCGAGGCGCCCGAGATGCCGCCGCGGCCGTGCAATCGCGAGAGCAGCGCCGAAACGAAGCGACGGGGCGCCTTCGCGCCCCGTCGCCGGTCGTGACCCGTGTTGCATGGCCGTTCGGCCGCTACTCCACCACCGGCGCCGCGCAATGCGCGCCGGTCGCGGCGAGGCCAGAGCCGAGCGCCAGCATCGGCGGCGCCTGATAGGGGTTGAGCGGCGCGCTGCCGGCCAGATCGGCGGCGATCAGCGCCGCGACGAGGCCCATGACCGCGAGAGCGATGGGGGTTCGGGTCATTGTCACACCTCCAATCCGAGCTTCGGACGCAGCTTCACGCCCCACCAGGCCCCGACAAACGCAGCCGCGAACCAGGCCCAGCCATGCAGGCTGCCGGTCGAGATGCCGGAGAAGAACGCGCCCACGTTGCAGCCGAAGGCAAGCCGCGAGGAGTAGCCCAGAAGAAACCCGGCAACCACGGTGGCGGCCCAAGCCAGCGGTGACAGGCGCGGCAGTTTCGTCGCGAGGCCGCCCCGCCAGACGCTGACCAAGAAGGCACCGCCGATCAGCCCGATATTGGTGAGGGAGGTGACGTCGGTAAGGATGCTCTGCTCGAGCCGTTCGGCATTGGCAGGCGCGCTCCAGAAGGCCGAGCCGGACAGGTCGCCGCCCATCGCCTGCGCCCCTTTCGCAGCCCAGAGGCCGAGGCCATAGACGATGCCCCAAGGCTGACCCGAGACCACGAGGTTGAGGATCGCCAGACCCGCGATCGCCACCGCCGCGATCCAGAGCCTGCGCGGCACCCGACGCGCCTGCGCCGGGGCCAGCCACAGCACCAGTGCGGCAACGGCCGCGAGGCCGGCCAGCGTGGCGAGAAGCCCGCTGGTGCCGGACACCACCACCACCGGCGCGGTGCCGAGCGAGATCCACCAATCCAGATTGTAGGCCCCGGCAAAGCTGCCCAGCGCGAAGAAGGGCAGCGCCACCGCGCCCACCACGTTGCCGCTCCCGGCATTGACCAGTGTCCCCGAGCCGCAGCCCATGACCAGCTGCATCGCCGCGCCGAAGACGAAGGCCCCGCCGATCATGGCGATGCCGATCGGCGCATGCGCCCCGAACAGCTCTTCGCCATTGCTGGCCAGAAGCGGGAAGGCGGCCAACGCGACCAGCGCGATCGCCACGAGCTGCGCCAGAAGCCCGGCCGGGTCCCGCCGCAGGATCATCGCCCGCCATGGCCCGGCAAAGCCGAAGCGCAGGCCTTCGAGCGCGATGCCGAAGCCGAGGCCGATCAGCAGGAGCGCGCCGTAGCGCGCCCCGGCCAGCGCCGCGACAAACAGCACGGCCGCCAGTGCAGCAAGGATCAGCAGGCCGCGGGTGCCGATGGTGAAGGCGCCCCGCGGGGCGTCCATGCTGGTGTCGGCCATCAGTGGTCTCCTCAGAGCGCGCCGGTGATCTGGTTCAGCAGATTGCGGAACACGCCGGGGGTATTCTCCATGGGCAGCCCGGCCTGCGACCAGCCGACCATGGATTCAGGATAGAGCTTCACGTCCTCGAGTCCCGCCAGTTCGCTCAGCGCGAACCAGTTGGTCGCCGCCCAGTGACCGGTGTTGCAGAACGAAATCAGCGTCTCGTCGGAGGTGAAACCGCCTTCCTCGGCCAGCGCGGCGGCCGCTTCGGCATCGATCAGCGTCGGGTCGTCGGAGAACCAGTTGGAGTGGGTGAAGTACTCCGACTGCGGCAGCGTGCCGGGGCGCGCGGCGGCGGCATGCGCATCCTTGCCCGCCCAGAAGCTCTCGGGGCGCGCGTCCAGCAAGGTTGCCTGCGCCTCGCCTTCGACCACCTGCAGCACCTCGGCCTCGGTGGCGAGCCATTCGTCGGAGAAGCTCACGGTGATGGCGCTTTCTTCCGGCTCGACCGCGTCGGTCGACAGGGTGTTGCCGGCGGCCTTCCAGGCGCCGACACCGCCGTTGAGGATGGCGAGGTCGCTGACGCCGCTCGACTTCAGGGTCCAGTAGACACGGGCGGCTGCGCCGAAATCCGTCTCGTCGCTGCCCTGATGGGCGATGACGATCGGCCGGTCGGCTGTCACGCCAAGGTCGCGCAGCACCTCGGTAAGCTTCTCTTCGGACGGCACCTGTCCGGGGTTCTCGGCGGGGCCGCGGAACAGGCCGTACGGGGCGGACACGGCGCCTTCGATATGGCCCTCGGCATAGGCATCGCCACGAATGTCGAGAATGAGCGGATCGGTCGTGTCCAGCAGACCGGCCAGCTCGTCGGCCGTCACCAGCGGGCCGAACGCCTCGGCGTCCTGCGCCAGAGCCGGGCTGGAAAGGAGGGTCGCGGCGACCGCGACTGCGATAAACCTGTTCATCGGATCGGCCTTTCGATCAAGGGAATGGCCTCTAGATCTGGCAGGGCCGGATCGAGTTCAAGCCGCGGTTCCGGCTCCCTGACCGGCAAGCCGGACCCACGTTCCCGGGATGGGGCGATGCTGGGACATGCGATTGGAAAACGCGGCCTTGGGCGGCCACGCGTCCCGAATGACGGGCCAAAAAAGAACCTGTCGGAACGTCCTTCCCATGCCAAACCCTTGCGGTGCGGCTTTGGCAGTCGGATCACGGGCATGCGGCCTGACACCTTTGCCGGTCGCCCGTGGGTGCGAATGACGACCTTCTCATTCACCCTTCGCCCGGGACCTGAAATATTGCGGATCCCTGGTGCGGCAGATCAGGAAAAGCGCCAGGGCGTAGCTCAGGGCCAGGGAAAGAGCGACCAGCTCTCCGCCATCCTCGACCAGACCGAACAGGGCATAGGTCTTGGGAACGACCTTTCCGACGATCCCGCTCAACGCGTCAACGATCACCGCGAAGGCAGCGAGGATGGCTGCGGTCGAGAGAGCGCCCTTGGCCCCGTGCTTTGCCAATATGTTGCGTCGCGGCCACGAGGCGTAGAGGGCCAAGGCGAACACCCCTCCGATGACGATGAATGAAAGGAGATCGCCGGCAACCGGGCCTCCGATGAACGCGAATGCGTTCTCATGTATGCTGAAACCGTTATCCAGTGCGATGAACAGAAACAGCATCGAGAACACGGCAAACACCAGATGTCGCGAAACGGCATAGACCATCAGGTAGAGCGCGGCTGTAACGACGCTCTTGGAATACTCCCAATACTCGCTCAGGCTCTGGTCCCTCGTCAGCGAAAGAAAGTCTCTCACTTCGGTGCTTATCGGGAAATCGAGGTAGAAGAGCCTCTTCTCATTGGCAACGACGAAGACATGCAGGAGCACGAATAACAGGTCGAGAGCAATCAGCACGCCAAATGAATATACGGGCAGCTTTCCCCATATGGCACGAAAATCCCTTGCGCGTATTGACGAAAAATCGAAGGGCAGGCGAGATACCGACAACATGTTAAGGAACATAAATTACCTATAAAGCAACATCACCGAGCAGCACGATTCTACGTCGGCGCCATAGATCGACACCGAATTATTCGGGCCATGTGAGACCCAAATTGAGATAAACAGCGGGGCTTTACCCCGGGATGGATTACCAGCGACACCCGCACGGCTTCAGGCTATTGACCTATAGCGCGCCTACCAGCCGGGCCGGCGAGCAAGTGCCGAATTCAAATAGGGTACCACTGGCGATTTCGGTCAAGCCCGATCCCATTTCTCCAAACCCCACCCATATCAACCCCCAATTGCACATCAAAATTTAGACACCACCCCAGGAAACACCCCTGACGGGGTTAACTTTCCAGAAACACTCGGCAAATTGTTTGCTGGTCATTTCGTGCGGCCCGTTGCCCTTCCGCCCGAGACGGGATTCCCAGCTGGCCTCGGCAAACGGGATGATTTCAGGAATGGCCCTCGTGGGACCCGGATCTGCCCCCCGTCGCCGCCATGTTAGGCAGTGATCGGACCGACGCGGTCTCCCACAGCGAGCAGCCGCGCCCAATTCCAGACGTCGTCCACCGGGCTGCTCGGCCCGTTGCGGTCCGGATCACCCCTCTTGCAGGGACTCGAGATACTCGGAGAGCGCGACGAGCGGCTGCGGCGTGGGGGTGAGGATCCCGTCGCCGGTGTCGACATGAAAAGTCGGGCCGGTGAAGGTATGCGAGAACTCGGGCATCACCTGCCCCGGATCGTCCTGCCGGAAATAGCCGTCGATGTAGGACATGACATGCACCGTTGGAAACGCCTCGCCCTGCGCACGCAACCGCGTCAGGTCGGCGGGCGGGCGCGGCAGCCCGGCAGCGAGTGGCCCGTCGCCCCGCCCAGCCGAGCCATGGCACGAGGCGCAGTTCTCCATGAAGAGCGCGCGCCCCGTGGGCAGTTCCGGCTCCGGCGCGGCACAGGCCGCCAGCAGTGCCGCCCCCATGGCCCCAGTTGTGATGATGATCCGTTTCATGTCCTGCTCCTTCATGGCCCCCGGGCCCGTCTCGGCCCTTGTTCCCAGCACTCGCCGGTGCCGGGCCGGGCCGCCTTGATCTGGATCAAGCGACGGCACCGATCGGGTTGATCGGGATCAAGGCGCGCGGGCCAGAGGCGCGGCAGGCTCGTGCCATCGCAGACACAGGAGAGACCGATGTCCCGGGGAACCGTTGCCGTCCTAACCACCGACGCCGTGCTGGATCGCGGCGCGATCGCCACCGCGCTCGCACTCACCGAGACCGGCGAGGCGCATCTCGACATCCATTGCCTCGGGATCGAGAGTACGCCGCCGGATGCCTATCTGGCGGGACCAGCGCTGATGCTGACCATGCCCGACCGCGATGCCGCGCAGGCGCGCGCCGTGGAGTTGGAGGCCGAGCTGCGGCCCCTGATCCCCGCGCATCGCGGCAATGTGCAGCTGCATCGCCACCACATCCGCGAAGGTCTCATCGGTCACGACGTCGGCCGCATCGCCCGTCTCTCGGACCGGATCGTCGCCGCCGCGCCCTATGGCCCCGAACCCCGCCCCCTCCAGGTCGCGACGCTGGAGGCGGCGCTGTTCGCAGGCGGGTTGCCGGTCATTGTCGTTCCCGATGGCGGCGCAGAGATCGCGCCCGCCCCGGCCCGGCTCATGGTCGCCTGGGACGACAGCCGTGAAGCGATGGTCGCGGTGCGGGCCGCGCTGCCCATGCTGCGCCGCGCGGGCTGCGTCGACGTGGTGATCATCGATCCGGAGGTGCAGGCCGGCGACCGCTCGGACCCCGGAGGCGACATCGCGCTGTTCCTTGCCCGCAACGGCGCGCGGGTCGAAGTTTCGGTGCTGGCGCGCAGCCGGTTCCGCGTCTCGGAAGTGTTGCGGCGTCACGCCCTCGATACCGGCGCCGAAGCGATGGTGATGGGGGCCTACGGGCATTCCCGGCTGCGCGAACGGCTCTTCGGCGGCACCACGCGCGAAATGCTGACGGATGCGCGCCTGCCCCTCATCCTTGCCCGCTAGGGGCGGGGCAGCACCGCGATTTCCGGCGCGTCGCTCACATGGCGGCGCGTCGTCAAGCGGAGCATGGCGCGGTGGTGCTTGTCGCGCACGACTTCCAGAAGCTCGACCGAATGGTCGCGGCTGTCCTGCAGCCGCCGGATGCGCGAGCCTGGCGCGCCGATCGGGCGCAGGTGATGTTGGCGCAGTTCCGGCACGAGAACGGCCGCATCCGCAAGCGCGTCCTCGAGCACGGCCTCGGCCTCTAGATAGGCGCGGTAGGCGCGGATCAGGGCGCGACGGGCGGCGATGGCATCGGGGTTCATCTTCGCATCCTTTCAGGACAAGACGACTCTCCTGCCTCGATTGACGCAAAGCATGGCGGTCCTGTCAACGATTGCCGGGCCATGGCAGGGCCCGCGGGAGCCGCGCCCGGCCCCCAACCGAAACCGGTCGATAGGTCGCCCTTACGCAATACTGCGCGATCCGGTCGCCGCTCGCCTCCCACATCGGCCGGTGGCGATTGATCCACCGGCCCTTGGGTCACCTGTCGTGACCCTGACACGTCGTCCAAGCTCCGTCCGCCTGCGAAGAGGCCACGCAGGCGTCGATGAAGCGCATGCCATCGAGCCCGTCCGACAGGCCCGGCAGGCCGTCCGGCATGGTGCCGGAAAGGATCGCATCGGCGGCGTCGGAATAGAGGCTGGCGAAGGCTTCGAGATAGCCCTCGGGGTGACCTGCCGGCACCCGCGCCGCGCCTTCGAAGCCGGGACCGCCCCGTGTCAGGAGCTGCGACGGCTCTCCCAAGCGGGTCAGCCGCAACCGGTTCGGGTCGGCATGCGACCAGTCCAGCCCGGCCTCGGAGCCCAGCACGCGCAGGCGGAGGTCATTGTCATGCCCCGGCGCGACCTGACTGGCCCAGAGCATGCCGCGCGCCCCGCCCGCGAAGCGCAACAGCGCCTGCGTGTCGTCATCGACCCGCCGGCCCGGCACGAAGGCGGTGAGCTGCGCCGCGACGCTCTCGATCGCGAGTCCCGAGACGTAGCGCGCCAGATGAGCGGCATGGCTGCCGATGTCACCCACCGCGCCGCCCGCGCCCGAGCGCGAGGGATCGGTGCGCCACTCGGCCTGCTTGTTGCTCTCATCGCGCGCGAGCCAATCCTGCGCATATTCGACCTGCACCACGCGGATCTCGCCCAAGGCGCCCTCGGCCACCAGCCGCCGCGCCTCCCGCACCATCGGGTAGCCTGCATAGGTGTGGGTCAGGATGAACAAGGCCTCGGAAGCCTCGGCCACCCGCGCAAGCTCCTCCGCCTCGGCCAGGGTGGCGGTCAGCGGCTTGTCGCAGATCACGTGGATGCCCGCTTCGAGAAAGGCGCGGGCGGCGGGCAGGTGCATATGGTTGGGGGTGACGATGGCGACGGCCCTGATGCCGTCGTCGCGCGCGGCCTCGGCGCGGGCCATCTCCTTGAAATCGGAATAGCTACGCGCCAGCCCCAGCTCTTGCGCCGAAGCCTCTGCGCGGGCGGGGTCCGAGGACAGCGCCCCCGCAACCAGATCGAAGCGCCCGTCGAGCCGCGCGGCGATGCGATGCACGCCGCCGATGAAGGCCCCTTGCCCGCCACCGACCATGCCGAGCCTGATGCGCCCGCCGCTCATGTGCCGAGCCCCAGCATGGCGCGGATCTGCGCACGGTCGACCCCGCCGCCCGCGAAATCGTCGAAGGCATGCGGCGTCGGTTCGATTATATGCGCCGCGATGAAGGGTGCGCCCTCGGCGGCACCTTGCGCGGGCGATTTCAGCGCGCATTCCCATTCCAGCACCGCCCAGCCGTCGTAACCGTGATGCGCCAGCTTGGAAAACACGGCGACGAAATCGACCTGCCCGTCGCCAAGCGAGCGGAACCGTCCGGCCCGGTCGGCCCAGTCGGCAAAGCCCGAATAGACGCCCTGCCGCGCGCTTGGGTTGAACTCCGCGTCCTTGACGTGAAAGGCACGAATGCGCTCGTGGTAGAGGTCGATGAAGCCGAGATAGTCGAGCTGCTGCAGCACGAAATGCGACGGGTCATAGGCGATGTTCGCGCGGCTGTGCCCATCCACCGCCTCGAGAAACCGCTCGAAGCTGGTGCCGTCCATCAGATCCTCGCCCGGATGCAGCTCGTAGGCGTAATCGACGCCCACCTCCTCATGCGCGTCGAGGATCGGCCGCCAGCGCCGCGCCAGCTCGGCGAAGGCCTCTTCGACCAGACCCTTGGGCCGCTGCGGCCAAGGGTAGAGATAGGGCCAAGCGAGCGCGCCAGAAAAGCCGAACTGCACGTCGAGGCCGAGGTTGCGTGAAGCGCGCGCGGCCTTGATCACCTTGCCCGCCGCCCATTCGGCCTGCGCCTCCGGCTTACCGCGCAGCGCCTCGGGGGCGAAGCCGTCGAATTGCGGCGCGTAGGCGGGGTGGACCGCGACGAGCTGGCCCTGGATATGGGTCGACAACTCGGTGATCTCCACGCCCGCCTCGGCGCAGACGCCCTTCAGCTCGTCGCAATAGTCCTTAGACCCTGCGGCGAGGTCGATGTCGATGAAGCGCGGGTCGACGGGGATCTGGATCCCCTTGTAGCCCAGCCCCGCCGCCCATCCGGCGATGCCGGCCAGATCGTTGAAGGGGGCGGCATCGCCCGCGAATTGGGCCAGGAAGATCCCCGGCCCCTTGATCATGGAAGCCATGTTGCCGCTCCTTATGCCAGCAGGGTCTGTGCGGCCGCGATGTCGAGCGGCGCAGGCCGTTCGCAATCCGTCTCGATCTCGACGTAGCGGCCTTCCTCGCCGGCGCGCAGGATCGCGGTCATCACCTCGACCACGTGCAGCGCATAGGCGTCGTTGCAGCGATGCGGCCTCCCTTCGACGATGGCCTGCGCCATGTCGGCGAGCCCGGCGCTGCGGTAGTCGGCGACCATGCCCTCGGGGATCTCGCGGTTCGGCGGCCCGAGCGGGTGGTCCCAGGCGGGCAGCTCGGCGGCCTCGTCGCGCTTGGTGATCCGCACCTCGCCGTCGAAGAAGTTCGGATCGGGGATGTGGATCGTCCCTTCGGTGCCGTAGAGCGCCATCGGCGCGATGTCCGACTGCCAGACATCCCAGCTCGCCATCAACGTCACCACCGCGCCGGAGCGGAACTCCAGCAGTGCGTGGATCGTGGTCGGCGTCTCGACCGGCACGGTTTCACCGAGCCGCGGCCCGTTGCCGATGGTGCGGGTCTTCGAGGGGGTCGAAGTGAGCGCCGAGACGCGGGCGACCGGACCGATCAGCTGCACGAGGTTGGCGATGTAGTAGGGTCCAAGATCGAGGATCGGGCCGCCGCCCTTCAGGAAGAAGAAGTCGGGGTTCGGGTGCCAGCTCTCCATGCCGGGGCTCATCACCGCGCAGGTGCCCGAGGTGATCCGCCCCACCGCGCCATCGTCGATCAGCTTGCGCGCCAGCTGATGCGATGAACCCAGCACCGTGTCGGGTGCCGAACCCACGCGCAGGCCCTTCTCGGCAGCGAGCTTCGCCAGCGCCTGCCCCTCCTCCACGGTCAGAACGTAGGGCTTCTCTGAATAGACGTGCTTGCCGGCCTCGAGCGCACGCGACGAGATCTCGAAATGCGCGGCCGGGATGGTGAGGTTGAGGACGAGGTCGACCTCCGGGTGCGCGAGCAGCGCGTCGACGCTCATCGCCTCGACGCCGAACTCCTCGCCGCGTGCCTGCGCGGTGGCGGGGTTGATGTCGGCCACGGCGCGGAAGCTGACGGCGCCGAAGTTCTTGGCGCGTGCGAGATAGGAGGTGGAGATGTTGCCGCAGCCGATCAGGCCGATGCGAAGCGGATTGGTCATGGGTCCGGTCTTTCTCAGAGCTTGGCGAAGCTGTCGCGCGCGGTGCGGGCGAAGCGGTCGAAATCATTGGGGTTGTCGTGCTCGGCCACGAGGATCTCGCAGCGCGACTGCGCCTTCAGCGCGGCGAAGATCGCCGGCCAGTCGAGCGTGCCGGTGCCGGCATCGGCCCAGCCATCCTCGTCCGCCTTTTCGCCCGCGGGCGCGATGTCCTTGAAATGTGCTGCGGTGATGCGCTGCCCGTGCCGCACGATCCAGTCGAGCGGGTCGCCACCACCGCGCACGATCCAAGCGATGTCGGCCTCCCAGTCAATCATCGGCGCCTCGGTCAGCAGAATCTCCATCGGCACGGAGCCGTCGGTCAGCGGCGTGATTTCGAAGTCGTGGTTGTGCCAGCCGAAGGCCAGGCCGCGCGCAGCCAACGCTTCGTGGCACTTGGCCAGCCTGGCCGCGAGATCGCGCCAGCCCTGCGCCTCGGCGGGGCGCTCCTCGGGCGTCAGGTAGGGCGCGAAGATCCGGGTCGCGCCGAACACGCCGGCCAGTTCGGCCACGCCGTCGGGGTCAGCCTCGCACATCTCGATCGGCACGTGGATCGAGGGCATCTTCACCCCGGCTGCATCGAGCGCGGCACGGGTGGCGCGGGCCTCCTCGAAATTTGCGAAATACCCTTCGGCGGCGTCGTAGCCGAGCGCGCCGAGCTTCGCGATGACGTCCGTGTAGGGGGTGTAGTTGCGGGCGGAGTAGAGCTGGAGCGAAAGCAGCATGTGAATGGTCCTTACGGGGTTCAGAGACGCAGCTCGGTGGCGGCGTCGAATAGGGAGGCACGGGCCGGGTCGAGCCCGATGGTGATGCGATCGCCGCCCCGGATCGGGGTCTGGCCGTCGATGCGGATGCGGAAGTCGTCCTCGCCGATGCGGGTCCAGAGCAGTGTATCGGCCCCCATCGGCTCGACGATCTCGACCATGACTTCCGTGCGCACCGGGGCGGTGGCCGCGGCCTCACCCACCAGCACGTGCTCGGGGCGGATGCCGAAGACCGCCGCGCCGTCCTTGGGCGGGGCTGCGAAGTCGTAACCCACCATCGGCACCGTCACCGCGCCCCGGAACTCGGAGCCGCGCAGATCGCCGCGCAGCAGATTCATCGGCGGCGCGCCGATGAAATCGGCGACGTAGAGATTTGCAGGACGGTTGTAGATCTCCAAGGGGGCCGCGAGCTGCTGGATCACGCCCCCCTTCATGATGGCGATCCGATCGGCCAACGTCATCGCCTCGACCTGGTCGTGAGTGACGTAAATCATGGTGCTGTCGAGGCTGTTGTGCAGCCGCTTCAGCTCGACCCGAAGCTCGGCGCGCAGCTTGGCATCGAGGTTCGAGAGGGGCTCGTCGAAGAGGAACACGTCAACGTCGCGGACCAGTGCCCGGCCGATGGCGACCCGCTGCCGCTGCCCGCCCGAAAGGGCTGCGGGCTTACGCTTCAGAAGCGGGCCGAGATGCAGGATTTCGGCAGCGCGGGCGACGCGCTTGGCGATTTCGTCCTTGGGTAAACGCGCGTTCTTCAGGCCGAAGCTGAGATTCCCCTCCACCGTCATCTGCGGGTAGAGCGCGTAGGACTGGAATACCATGCCGATGCCGCGCTCCGACGGCTCGGCCCAGGTGACGTTCTTGCCTTCGATGAAAATCTGGCCGCCGGTCGGCTCCAGAAGCCCCGCGATACAGTTCAAGAGCGTGGACTTGCCGCAGCCCGAGGCGCCGAGCAGCACCAGGAACTCGCCCTTGTGGATGTCTAGGTTGAGGTCGCGCAGCACCGAAACGGAGCCGAAGTCGAGCTGCAGGTCGCGGATCGAGACCGACTGGCCGTCGAGCGCGGGATGGGACTGGTCGAGCATGGCGTATCCTTTCCTCAGCCCTTGACCGCGCCCGCGGCGATGCCGCGCACGAAGAGCTTGCCGGAGATGAGATAGATGGAGAGCGGAACCAGGCCGGTGATCAGCGTCGCGGCCATGTTGACGTTGTATTCCTTCACCCCTTGGGTCGAGTTGACGATGTTGTTGAGCTGGACCGTCATCGGGTAGGTGTCGGGCTTGGTGTAGATCACGCCGAACAGGAAGTCGTTCCAGATGCCGGTGATCTGCAGGATCATCGCCACCGCGAAGATCGGCAGGGACATTGGCACCAGCACCCGCAAAAAGATCCCCCAGAAGCCCGCGCCGTCGACCCGCGCCGCCTTGAACAGTTCTTCGGGGAGCGAGGCGAAGTAGTTGCGGAACAGCAGCGTGATGATCGGCATGCCGAACACGGTGTGCACCAGCACCAGCCCCCAGACCGAGCCCATCAGCCCGATCTCGCGCAGGATCACCACGATCGGGTAGATCATCACCTGGTAGGGAATGAAGGCGCCGAAGATCAGGATGGTGAAGAACACTTCCGATCCCTTGAACTTCCAGTTGACCAGCGCGTAGCCGTTGACCGAAGCCACCGCGATCGACAGCACCGTCGAGGGCACGACAATGGCGACCGAGTTCCAGAAGCCGCGCGACAGCCCGTCGCAGTTCAGCCCGGTGCAGGCTTCGGCCCACGCCTTGACCCATGGCTGGAAGGTGACCTCCACCGGCGGCGCGAAGATGTTGCCCATGCGGATCTCGGGCATGCCCTTGAGTGAGGTCATCACCATGACCCACAGCGGCAACAGCCAGTAGAGCGAGACAAGGCCGAGCGCGCCGTAGATCATCACCCTCTTGGCGGTGATGCGGGATTTGGGTCGGGCACCGACCGGGCCTGCGAGTGTGCGGGCGGGCCTGCCGGCCGCTTGGTCGGGGGTGAAGGCTACATCAGCCACGGCGCTTTCCTCCGAATTCGAGAACCGCCCAAGGGATGACTATCACCAGCACGGCGAGCAGCATCATGGTCGAGGCGGCGAAGCCCTGACCGAGGTTCTGGTTGGCGAACATGTAGTCGTAGACGTATTTCGCAGGCACTTCGGAAGAGTTGCCAGGGCCGCCGCCGGTGAGCGCCACGACGAGATCGTAGAGCTTCACGATGCCCGCGCCGATCAGCACCACCGAGGTCACGAAGACCGGGCGCAGGATCGGCACGACGACCAGGAGATAGGTTTTCCAGGCCGGGATGCCGTCGACGCGCGAGGCCTTCCAGATGTCCTCGTCGACGCCGCGCAGACCGGCGAGCATGATCACCGTGACGAGGCCCGTGCCCTGCCACAGCCCCGCCATCAACAGCGCCACCATGACGAGGCCGGGGCTGTTGAGGGGATCGAAGGCGAAGCTTTCCCAACCGGCGGCGCGGACCATGCCTTGGATGCCGAGATCGGGGTTCAGGATCCATTGCCACACCAGCCCGGTGACGATGAAGGACAGCGCGTAGGGATAGAGGATGATCGAGCGGAACACGTTCTCGCCGCGGATCTTCTGGTCGAGCAGCGCCGCGAATACGAAGCCCAGCGTCAGCGACAGCAGCAGTGTCAGGATGCCGTAGATCGCGAGATTCTCGACCGAGGCGATCCATCGCGACGACGACCAGAGCCGATCGTATTGCGCGAAACCGTCGAAATTCGCGCGTGGCAGGAGTTTCGAGTCGGTGAAGCTGTAGACCACGGTCCAGAGCGAGCAGCCGATGAAGACGACGGTGGCGGTGACCACCATCGGCACGGCGGCGAGCTTGGCCATGGGATTGCGCAGCAGGCTGCTGGGGCGTCGGGTGGACACGCGCGCATCTCCTCTCTCAGGGATAGGTTGGGGCCGCCGCCGTGGGAAGCAGACGGCCCCCAGGGAGGATCACTTGTCGCTGAGGATGACCTCGGCGAAGCGCTCCTGCGCCTCTTCCGCCGACATGTCGGAGGCGAAGAACTCGGCCAGCAGGTCGCCGACCTGCCCCGCCACGTCGGGCGAGATCAGCATATCGACGCTGTCGATCACCTTGCCCGCCTTCAGCGCCTCGAGGCCCTTCTGCATGCAGGCCCCCGCTTCGGCCAGATCGACGTCGCCGCGCACCGGCAGCGAGCCCTTCTTGGTGTTGAAGGCGATCTGCGCCTCGGGCGAGATCAGAAGCCGCGCGAGGTCCTTCTGGCCCTCGGTGATCGCCTCGTCATCATTGGCGGGGAAGTAGAACGCGTCGCCGCCGGGGGAGATCAGCGGCTCACCGCCCAGACCCATAAGACAGTCGTAATCCTGCCCCGCGACCTGCCCCGCGACCTGAAATTCGCCCTGCGCCCAATCGCCCATCACGTTCGCCGCCGCCTCACCGTTGATCACGGCAGCGGTGGCGAGGTTCCAGTCCTGCACGTTGGTGCCCTCGAGCATCTCGCGTGCGGCGACCGCCTCCTCGAACACCATCGCCATTTCCTCGCCGCGCAGCACGGCCTCGTCGCCATCGCGGTAGACGCCGTAATACACCTCTTCGCCACCCAGACCTGAGACCAGCGTCTGGAACAGGGTGGCGAATTGCCATGCCTGCAGCCCTTCGATCAGCGGCTGGACACCCGCCTCGCGCAGCGCCGGAGCTGCGGCCTTCAGCTCTTCCCAGTTCTGCGCCGGCTCGACGCCGGCCTTCTCGAAGGCCTTGATCGAGGTCCACATCCACTGCGGCGAGTGGATGTTGAGCGGCACGCAGTAGACACGGCCCTCGAAGGTGCAGGCGTCGAGCAGCGACTTGGGCTGAACCAGTTCGGCCCAGTTGCCCTCTTCGGCCAGCTCGGTCAGATCGAGCATCATGCCCGCCTCGACCAGCTCCTGCGCCTGCTGGCCATGGTTGAGCTGGGTTGCGGCCATCGGGTCGCCGCCCAAGATGCGCGAGATGATGATCGGGCGCGCGGTGCCGCCGGACCCCGCGATCGCGCCGTCGACCCAAGTATGATCGGTCCCCGCCTCGAAGGCGCTCGCCAGCTCGCGTACCGCCGCGGCCTCACCGCCGGAAGTTCACCAATGGGTAATCTCCAGCTCGGCGGCCATCGCCGTTGCGGGCAGCACCGCCATGGCGCTGGCGGCGAGCAGGCGGCGCAAGGGCACCTTGCGGGTATCGGCGTGGATCATGGTCATTCCTCCCTGGGGAGCCCCTCGGCTCAGATTGTTGCGACGGCGCCTTATCCCCCCATGGAAATGGCACCAGTAAACGATTGCGGAAGCACGATCTGGCACTGCAATCGTTTACATAGCTTCGCGTCAGGCTTCCCATCTGTCAACGAAAATGTAATGGTTTACATCGTTGACGTGGACCATTTTGGTCTGTGCCGGAGGGGGGAGCCGGAGAATTGTCGCTCAGTATCAAGGATATCGCCCGCCTCAGCGGCGTATCGACCGCCACCGTCAGCCGCACCCTGTCGCATCCCGAACGAGTGTCGGAGATCACACGCGAGGCGGTGATGGCGGTGGTCGACCAGCACGGCTACCGGGTGAACTCCATGGCCCGCAACCTGCGGCGCCAACGCGCCGATTCGGTGCTCGCCATCGTGCCGGATCTGGGCAACCCGTTCTTCTCGGCGATCTTCGCAGGGCTGCAGGAGACGCTTTCGGCGCAGGGCACCGACCTGCTCGTCACCGACAGCCGCTCTGCCCTGCGTGGCGGCCAGTCGCTGCTGTCGCATCTGCGCGAAGCGCGGGTCGACGGGCTGGTCTGCCTCGACGGCGGGCTGCCACAAGCGGCGCGGGCCGAACTCCAGGCGCCCGACATCGCATCCCGCGTCGTCTTTGCTTGCGAATGGCTGGTCGAGGGCGGCTTCCCCTCGGTGCGCAGCGATAACCGCGCCGGGATGCGGCTCGCGGTCGATCATCTCGTGGAACTCGGTCACCGCGACATCGCCTACCTCGCCGGGCCCGAGGGCAACGTGCTCGACACCGAACGCCGCGCCGGCGTTGCCGACGCGATGGCGGCGCATGGGCTTGCTCTTCCGGCGGTCCAGTTCGGTCGAAACGACTTCTCCCTTGAGGCTGGTCGGGCTGCAGCCGAGGACTTCATTTCGCTCCCGGCACGGCCCACAGCCGTGATCTGCGCCTCGGACCAACTCGCCGTCGGCTTTGCCTCGGGGCTGCACGCGCGCGGGCTCCGGGTGCCCGATGACGTGTCTCTGGTCGGCTTCGACGACATCCAGACCGCAGAATTCGTGATCCCGCCGCTCACCACGATACGGCAGGATCGGATGCGACTCGGCGCACAGGCGGCAGGGCTGCTGCTGCGGCAGATCGCGGGCGCGGCCTGCCCGACCGACAAGGTGATCACCCTGCCCGTCTCGCTTCAGATCCGCGGCTCGACCTGCCCGCCGGGCCGGGACTGAGCTGCAAATGGGGCCTCGGGACATCGACAGCATCACGAACCTCGCTGCTCAAAGCACGAAGTGGCCGAGGACGAGAGACATGACTCTATAACAGGCGCGCCTGCCCCTCACCTCGTCGTCAGGTTGACCGAAAGCCACCACTCCCGCAGCGACGCTTCGAGCGCCGTCACGTGGTGTCCGTGCGCCTCCAGATCGGCGATCTCTCGGTTCAGCCTGCGCTTGATCACGGCATAGCGGGCCAACAGCTCCTGTTGGGTCAGCGCGTTGCCATGGGTCCAGTCCGCGCGGGCCTTCAGCATGTGTTCAGCGGCATCGATCTTGTGACCGACTTCTTCGAGTCTTTCAGTAAGCGTGTGTTGCGTCTCCATGACGACCTCCGAGCTAACTACCCGACGGGATGTCGGACCCCCGAGCCGAAGGGGCGTCGCTCTTTCTGCGGAGAGGCAGCGATCCAGCATCGCCCGACGTCGTCACCGGCGCGATCCATCCATTACAGGGTCGCGTCCGGGCCTACATGTATACGCTTTCGCAGCTGACCTGTCCATCTGGCCGGGAGGGACGGCGGCAGCCCGAGGTGAGCTTGCAGGCAAGCTCAGCCCCCCTGCCGAGCGGACGCCGCTCGGTGTCCAAACCCTGCCCAAGCACGGCTGAACGCCGTCAACCTGTACCCCCGAAGTCAGGCGCTACGGCGGTGAGAGCCGTTGCTTCCAGCTACTCGGTCGGCGGAACGATGGCGGCCGGCTCCGCTGGCCCCGCGATCCATTCGACGACGACCTCGCCGAGCGACCAGACCAAGATCAATGCAACAATCGATGCGACAGCCATGACCATATATACGCCCGGCGAGGCCGGCTTCTTCCCGGTGTCCATACCATTGCCCCCTCCATCGAAGGCATGGTGAGTGTATCACGGTGCGGATCGACTGCCGTGATTTAGATCAAGGGCAGAATTGGGAAGGACTGCTTCCGGAGAGACGCCTGCCAAACCATTGGGCGCGATAACCGCCCCAGCGCGCTTCCCAGTGACTGCGGCCTGGATCGGCCCTTATGCACGAGCACCGGGATGGCCCACCAACCCTTGGTAGCAAAATGCATTCCGACGCTTGACCTCCCCGCGCCTCGATCCAACTGCTCCACCCATTACCAAGCGTAAACATATCGCGATGGCTGTGGGTGGGATCGCAACCGTTCGGCGCTGCCCCCTCCTCCCAGCAAAGTGGCTGCGCCACCCATGACCGCCGCGACAAGCAGACCCGTTGTCGGTGCCATGCGTATCTCTTTGGCATCTGGCGCATCACGCCGGAATGAGATGGAGCACAACCATGCCAAACGGACTTCTTCTCGACCACTGCATCGAACCCAGCGGCCTCGTGAATGCCGGGACTTTCGCCACGGCGCTCGGCGTCGACCTCGCCGACCTCTTGCGCATGGCGCCCACACAGAGGCACCTCAAGGACCTCCACGTAGTGATCTGCCTTGTCCGCCCGTGGACACGGACGGCGTCGGATAGCTGGATCTGGTATTGCACCAAGCGGCTCGACCGCTTCGATGGCCGCACACCGGCCGCCATGATCCGCGAAGATAGATGTGCCGAGTTGAAGGATTTTCTCGAAACCGGTCAGGCGCTGACCGATCTCTGGCCGCCATCCATCCCGCTTCACTACACGTCGGGAGAGGTCAGGACCGCCGCGAATGGCTAGGTCGGATCATCGAGAAATTGGCCGCTCATCCGCCTAGGTCTGTCAGGCGAGCTCCAAACCCACGCGGCTTTCACCGCGCAGGCGCAGCACCGTGTCCCGAAGGCGCTGAAGGACACGCGACAGCTCCAGCATGTCGAAATCATTCCGGTCGAGCAGAGCCGCGAGATCGGCATGCGCCAAGGCCGTCTGCGATCGCGCCAGCGAGCCCGCGACCTTCTGGCGGCAGGTGTCGATGGTGCGTGCGGCAGCATCGAGCGCATGGCGCACGCGCAGCATGTCGGCTTGGCGGCGGAGCAGCGACAGCACGGCGTCCACGTCGGCGATGCTGCGCGAGATGGTGATGCTGTCGTAGTGGGAAGTGGTCGAATGGGTCATGTATCGTTCGCTTTCGGTCCGGAGGGGCCTGCTTGGGGCCGCGCTCCTGAGATCTGGTGAATGACCCGTCCTTCGCCGCGACATCGAGCCGGCGGTGCAGGAGACGGGTTGCAAAAGGGTTGCGCCTCCCGGCCGCCCTTCGAGGAGACCAGTGGCGTCACGCAGGGCTCAGGCAAGGCGCCCGAGGCCCGCGGGAATGGGGTGGCATCCAGCGCCACGAAGGGCAGCGCGAGATGTCGCGGCGAGGGCGTCACGAGGCAGCGGGCTTCGCGGGGCGCTCATCCTGTAAGAGGACGCGTCGACCAAATCGGGAAGGGCAAAGCCCGAACCCGAAGCGAAACCCAGTATCTGGAGAAACCGGAGATAATGGTGCCCGGGGGCGGAATCGAACCACCGACACGAGGATTTTCAATCCATGCGGCTCGGGCCGGCAGGTGTCGCGCGAGGGGGCGTTCCTGTAAAAGCACCACAAGCCCAAGGCTACGGCCCATGATCGGCTCTCACGGCTCGGACCTTCGTGGCCTACGGCTCAAAAACCCCTGCTCTGACGAGAAACGCCTCGCCCGCATCACGCGAACGAGGCGTCGGTGCAGTCGGCGCCAAGGCGCCAGACCGCTCAGACGAGTTCGATGTTCTTCGCAGCCTCACGGCCATCGCGGCCGGCCTCGATGTCGAAGCTGACCTTCTGGTCGTCACGCAGGCCAGTCAGGCCGGAACGCTCGACGTCAGAGATGTGGACGAAGACGTCCTTGCTGCCGCCGTCGGGCGCGATGAAGCCGAAGCCTTTGGTGGTGTTGAACCATTTCACGGTGCCAGTGGCCATCGTGTGATCTCCTATCATGTGCTGCCCGCGGACATGCGGCAACTCGGCTTGGTCAGTGTCGCATCGAGAGGAACTGCAGCCGGTGAAGGAGAACAGTGATCGAGGAAGTAACGTTCGCATCCCCCACATGGGGCTGGGTTCCTGGGAGAACAAGCCCTCCTGCGTATTTCAATTGCAGGTGCCTGCGTTTCTGCGCGGGCGGGCGGACTGGGTATCGGGCCGGCTGGCTCGTCTCGCCGGCGGGCGCTACCTCGCAGAACGTCCCATCAGGGCCAGCGGCTCCCGGCGTCAGCCTCATGGAGGTCAGCTTCGTGCAGCAGCGATCCGTTCGAAGGAAACGTCATCCAGCGTGAGCCAAGATCGATCCGCTCCCAGGGTCTCAATGCGCGCCTTTGCTGAACAGCGACGCAGCTGCGTGGCTATTCGGCGATCGTGGAACGTGCCGCCGAACTCCTGCGAGCCGCGAGATCACTGGGTCGGTGCCGAGAGTGCCGGAGCGTCCGTGGCCGGTTCGATCCAATCGGAGATCATGCCGCCCATCCCCCATAGGATGACCAGCGCCAGGATCGTGAGCGCGCCCCAGGCCAAGTAGATGCCGGGGGCTGCGAGGCCCTTGTTGGTGTCCATGGTACGTCCTCCCCGTTTCTGATCTGGACGACTCCAGATTAGCCCGGGGGTGACTGTTCCGCCCTGATCCAAATCAAGCAGAGACCCGGAGGAACCCAGACTATTCGAAACAGAGGCTGTCCCGGCCAGCTCGACCGGGATCGTGGGGCCAACCGATCACTCGAAGGGAGCCGTCGCCGCCGCTGGCAGGTCCTGCTCCGGCGCCGTATCGCCCACTACGTGCTAACGATGAATGCCACGATCAGGGCCACCAACGGCCGAGACCAAGAGCGGTTAGCGACCCTTCAAGGGGTCTACCAACCCCCTACTCAAGCAAAGATGAGAAGAAACCCCTATTTCCACGGCCGGCAAAAGGATTTGCCCTGTGGATGGGTGTGGAACTCGGCTATGCCGGTGCGGGGGACCGAAAGGGCTTGCGATGCGGGATCTGACGTTGCGCCAGGTGGAAGTGGTGCGCGCGGTCATGCTGACCGGAACAATCAACGGCGCCGCCACCTTGCTGGGCGTATCCGCGCCGGGCATCAGCAGGTTGGTGAAACACACCGAAGAGTCGCTGGGCCTGCGACTGTTCGAGCGCAAGGGTGGGCTGTTTGTCCCTTCGGTCGAGGCCAGCGCGATCTTCGATCAGATCGGGCGTGTCTACAAGAATGTCGAGAATCTGAGCCTGGCCATTGCCTGCCTGCAGCGGGGTGAAGACGCGCGGCTTTCCTTTGCTTCGGCTCCCTCCATCGCGCAGTTCGTTGCTGCGCGTGCGATCCGAAGAATTCGCAAGCGGTGGCCGGATCTCTATATCGACCTCAACATCCTCAAGATCGAGGAGACGCTCGATTACCTGCTTCTCGAGCGCGGCGAGTTCGTGATGATGAGCTATCCCGTCGAGAACCCGGCGATCGAGAACGAGGCGATCGCGACCGGACAGCTCGTCGGGGTGGTGCCGGATGACCACCCTCTCGCGCGCAAGGCCAGCGTTTCGGTGCATGATCTGGTGCGCGAAGAGGTTATCGGCATCGATCCCGACGATCCCTACGGAGCGATCCTGATGCAGCCGTTCACCGAGGCGGGCCTGACGCTGACCCACACCATGCGCGGCCGCTTTGCCCAGACCGTGATCAGCCTTGTCCGTCACGGCCTCGGCGTCGCGCTTATCGACGAATTCTCGGTAGCCGAGGTCTACATGCCCGGGCTGACCCGGCTACCGCTCGAAGAGCCGAGCGCCATCACCGCCTATGCCTGCTGGAAAAAGGGCCGAGTGCTGTCAGGATTTGCCGAGCGCGCGATCGACGATCTGAGGTACGAACTCAACCGCGCCGTGACCCAGCGGGAGTGGCATCGCAAGCCTGCCGAGAATTAACATCAGGTTAACATAAGCGAATTATGGGCATTTGACGTTACGAACTGATGCGCGCAGTGTCTCGATTGTTAACGGGCAGGGGAGTGCCCGCCTGCACCATCATCTCTAGGGAGGATATCATGAAGTCGATCTTCATCGGAGCGCTCGCCGCGCTCGCCGCTACCGCCGTGCCGGCGCTGGCCGAATACCCCGAGAAGGAAATCCAGGGCATCATCCAATGGGGGGCCGGCGGCTCCACCGACACGGTGATGCGCGCGGTCACGCCGCATGCCGAGAAGGTTCTGGGCGGCAAGGTGGTCATGCAGAACATGACCGGCGGCGTCGGCGCCATCGCCGTCAAGTTCGCCTCGGCTCAGGATGCCGACGGCTATACGCTGCTGATGGGCGCGGAGAACCCGCTGCTCTACAAGGTCATGGGGCTCGGCGACATCGACTATTCGAGCTTCGTGCCGGTCAATGTGCTGGCGCGCGGTGTGCCGATCCTGGTGGCCAACAACGACGCACCCTTCGACACGCTCGAGGAGATGATCGAATACGTTCAGGCCAACCCCAAGCAGGTGAAGTTCGGCTCGACCGGCCCCGGCGGCCTGCCGTCGGTGGTCACCGCGATGCTGCAAACCGAGATCGAATTGCCGGTCACTGCGGTTCCCTATGATGGCGACGGCCCGGCGCTGACCGCGCTTCAGGGCGGCGCGATCGACGTGATGCCTGCCGTGCTCGGCGCTTCGATCGAGGCGATCAAGGCCGGCCGCATCAAACCGCTGGCGCTGATCGATACACAGGCGAACGAGGCTCTGCCCGACGTCCCGCCGATCACCGAGGCCTACCCGGCTTTCGAGACCTACCTGCCCTGGGGTCCGTTCTTTGGCGTCTTCGTCAAGGAAGGCACGCCTGACGACGTGGTGGCCAAGCTGACCGAGGCCTATGCGGCGGGTGTCGAGAATGAAGACTTCCAGAAACTGATGGACGACCGCGGCTTCGAGGTCATGAACATCTCCGGCGACGAGGCGCGTGCCTTCCTCGACAAGTGGCAGTCCGTCACCAGCTGGCTGGTTCATGACGCGGGCATCGCCAAGAATTCTCCTGAAGAGTTCGGCATTCCGCGCCCCGAATAAGCAAGATGACGGGCCGTCGCCGCGCGTTTCGTGGCGGCCCGTCGATTTTCCGACCATGGCGCAGTCAGGGAGGACAGGTCCATGCATGACCCGACCAAGAAAAAGCCAGGAGAGACCGCCTTCGCGGCAGCCCTCGTCGGCCTGAGCGGATTCCTTCTGTGGCAGGCTTGGGGGATCGCTGGCTTCGAGGCGTTGTCGTCGCCCGGCGCCTTTCCGATGGCAGTGACTTTCGCAATGTTGGTGTCCTCGGGCGTCATCCTGCTGAAAACGCTGCGCCTGACCGCGCGTGAGCCGGTGGGCTTCTTCTCCGACATCGCGCCGCCCGTCATCCTGATCATGTTCGCGATGATGCTGGGCTACGCGCTCCTGCTTAAGCCGTTCGGCTTCCTGCCCACCTCGTTGCTGTTCCTGACGCTCTCGGTGTTCGGCCTGCGCCGCCGCGGACTGCTGTGGAGCTTCGGCATCTCGCTGTTCTCGCTGGCGCTGGTCTACCTGATCTTCCGCATCGTGTTTTCGGTGCTGATGCCGTCGGGCATCGTTCCCGAGGGCGAGATCCTTGCGTGGCTGGGCAATCTTTTCTCTGGGGAGACGGCGCAATGATCGAGGCGCTGCAATATTTCACCATCGCCTGGTTCGACCCCAAGCTTCTCGGCCTCGTGGCCTTGGGCACTTTCGCAGGGATCTATGTCGGCGCGATCCCGGGGCTGTCGGTCACCATGGCGGTGTCTATCCTGATCTCCTTCACCTTTGCCTGGGACGTCTACCCTGCGCTTTGTCTGATGGTCGGCATCTACATGGGCGGGGTTTATGGCGGTTCGCGCACCGCGATCCTGCTCAACATCCCTGGCGCACCCTCGGCCATTGCGACCGCCCTCGACGGCTATCCGTTGGCCCAGAAGGGGAAAGCGGGCGAGGCGATCGGCCTGTCGACGGTGATGTCCTTCGTCGGCGGCTTCATCGGCATCGGCGTGCTCGCGCTGGCGGCACCCTTCGTGTCCGAGTTTGCGCTGACCTTCCAGCCGCGGGACTACATGCTGCTGGCAATCCTCGGCATCCTGCTGGTCGGGTCGCTCTCGGGAGAGAGCTTGCTCAAGGGTGTCTTCGCCGGCAGCCTCGGCCTTCTGATCGGGGCGGTGGGGCTCGATCCGCTGACCGCGCAGGAGCGTTTCACCTTCGGCGTGGTCGAGCTCTGGGGCGGCATCTCATTCATCGCGGTGATGATCGGCCTGTTCGGCGTCTCCGAAGCGCTTATGCAGCTGCACCACATCGACAAGGCGGCGGTCAAACAGACCATCGGCCGAATTGTCCCTTCATGGGGCGCGATCTGGAAGTATCTGCCCCTTTCGATCCAGACCTCCTCGATCGGCGTCATCATCGGCGCGCTCCCCGGCACGGGCGGCGACATCGCCGCACTGATGGCCTATGACCACGCCAAGCGGGTTACCAAATCCCCCGACGTCCCCTTTGGCCAAGGCGCACAGGAGGGGCTGGTCGCACCGGAAACCGCCAACAACGCCGCGGTTGGCGGTGCCTTCATCCCGATGCTGACACTGGGCATTCCCGGCGACGCGGTGACCGCGATCATCATCGGCGCGCTGTTCATCCACGGGCTGAACCCGGGGCCGATGCTGATGATCGAACAGCCGCAGATGTTCTGGTTCATCACCGGCGCGCTGGTGCTCGCCAACATCTTCATGCTGATCTTCGGCCTGACCGGTATCCGGCTGTTCACCAAGATCGTCGAGATGCCGCGCACGGTGCTGATCCCCCTGATCCTGCTGTTGTCGATCGTCGGTGCCTACGCCGTGAACAACTCGATTACCGACGTCTACTGGATGCTGCTGTTTGGTGCCTTCGGCTACCTCCTGAAAACCTACGGCTACCAGGTCGGCCCGGTGATCCTCGGCGTCATCCTGAGCCGCCTGATCGACGAGAACTGGCGGCGGGCCATCATCTCGGATCAGGAGAGCCTCGGCCTGCTTCTGCGGGGCATCGTCACCAGCCCGCTGTCGCTGGTACTGCTGCTCGCGGTTCTGTTCATCTTCTTCAGCCAGACCCCGCTCTGGACCGGCTGGCGCGCCCGACGAGCGGCGCTGCGCGCCAGCGGCGACGGAATCTGATCCATGCAAGGCGACATCACCATGACCACCGACGCCCCGACGCTCCGCCTCGGTCTGATCGGCGACAACATCCGCGCCTCGCGCTCGCCGCTGCTGCACCGCATCGCGGGAGAGATGCTGGGCTGGCCGACCCGGTACGACAGTCTTATCCCGGCCGATCTGGGCCGTGATTTCCACGCCGTCTTCGCCGATTGTGCCCAGCATTACCGTGGCATCAACGTAACTTATCCCTACAAGGAGGTCGCGGCGCGAAAGGTGACGGTCGAGGACCTGCTGGTGCGTGGCATCGGGGCGGTGAACACAGTGCTGTTCGAACCGGACGGGCCGAAGGGGCATAACACCGACTATACCGGCTTCAAGGCAGCCTATGCTCGTGTCCGTGGTGACACGCCGCCCGGCACGGTGATGATGGTCGGCACCGGTGGGGTCGGTCGTGCGGTCGCCTTCGGCCTCGCCGGCCTTGGCGCGGCGGTGCTGCGCTTGGTGGACCGCGAGCGCGGCAAGGCGGAGGTGCTGGCAGGCGAGCTGCGCACCGCAGCGCCGGGCTTGGTCGTCGAGGTGCATGACGATGCAGAACAGGCGAGCCAAGGCGCCAACGGGCTGATCAATTGCACACCTCTGGGCATGGAGGGCTACCCCGGGACGCCGCTGCCACGTGGGGCCATGGCTGGCGCATCCTGGGCCTTCGACGCGGTCTATACGCCGGAACACACGCAGTTCCTGACCGAGGCAGCCGCCGAGGGCCTGCAGATCATCTCCGGCTGGGAGCTCTACTTCTATCAGGGCGTCCACGCCTCGCGGCTCTTTACCGGACGCAGCCTCGATGAAAACGCGCTGCGCAGCCGGCTCAGGGAGGACTGATCATGCGCCGCTCCATCGCCACCGTCTCGGTCCCCGGCAATCTGCGCGAAAAGCTCGAGGCGATCGCTGCCGCAGGCTTCGACGGCATCGAGATCTTTGAGCAGGATTTCATAGCCGAGGCGGGAAGCCCCGCCGAGATCGGTGCGATGATCCGGGACCACGGGCTTGGGATCGAGATCTTCCAGCCGTTTCGGGACTTCGAGGGGCTGGTCGGCGCACGCCGCGTGAAGGCCTTCGATCGGGCCGAGCGCAAGTTCGATCTTATGCAGGAGCTGGGCACGGATCTGGTGCTCGTCTGCTCGACAGTGGCTACGGACGCGGTGGGCGGCATCGACCGGGCCGCCGATGATTTCCGCGAGTTGGGCGAGCGCGCCGCGAAGCGGGGGCTGCGCGTCGGCTACGAGGCGCTGGCCTGGGGGCGGCACGTCAACGATCATCGCGATGCCTGGGAGGTGGTGCGTCGCGCCGACCATCCCAATGTCGGGCTGATCCTCGACAGCTTCCACACGCTGGGCCGCAAGCTCGACCCCGAAACCATCCGACGCATCCCGGGCGACCGCATCTTCTTCGTGCAACTCGCCGATGCGCCGCTGATCGAGATGGACCTGCTCTACTGGTCCCGCCACTTTCGCAACATGCCCGGGGAAGGCGATCTCGACGTCACCGCCTTCATGCGCGCGGTGATGGCGACGGGTTACGAGGGACCCGTCAGCCTTGAGATCTTCAACGACCAGTTCCGCGGCGGTCGCCCGGAGACGGTCGCCCGCGATGGCCATCGCTCATTGACGCATCTGATGGACCGGGTTCGGCGCCTGGAGCCAGGGGTCAAACTCGACCTGCCCGAGATGCCTGACCGGATCACCACGACCGGGGTGGAGTTCATCGAGTTCGCGACCAGTTCAACCGAGAGCGAAAAGCTCTCGCAACAACTTCGATCGCTCGGCTTTACGCGGGTCGGTCAGCACCGCAGCAAATCCGTGTCTCTGTGGCAGCAAGGCGAGATCAGGGTCGTGGTCAACACCGAGACCCGCGGCTTCGCCCATGATGCCTATGTAACGCACGGCACCAGTATCTGCGACATCGGGATCGGCGTGTCGGACGCTGCCGCAACCCAGGCCAGAGCCGAGGCGCTCGGCGCCAACCCGTTTCACCAGCCGGTCGGTCCGGGAGAAACCGATATCCCCGCCATCCGGGGGGTCGGCGGCTCGGTCATGCATTTCATCGACGAGACCTCGGATCTCGCAGGTGTCTGGGAGCGGGAATTCGTGCCGGTCTCGCAAGACACCAATATCGCCAGTGTCGGTCTGACCCGGATCGACCATCTGGCCGAGACGATGGCCTATGATGAGATGCTCAGCTGGACCCTGTTTTACACCTCGATCTTCGACATGGCGAAAGCACCGATGGTCGATGTGATCGATCCCGACGGGCTGGTCCGAAGTCAGGCGGTCGAGGCACCCGACGGAGCGCTGCGCATCACTCTGAACGGCGCCGAGACGCACCGCACCTTCGCGGGCCGATTCCTCGCCGACAGCTTCAACTCCGCCGTTCAGCACATCGCCTTCGCTTGCGACGACATCCTCTCGACGGCATCGGCGCTGGCGAAGGCAGGTTTCGAGGCACTGCCGATCCCATCGAACTACTACGACGATCTCGCCGCCCGCTTCGACCTTGCGCCGGGCTTGCTTGACCGGCTCCGCGAGAGCCAGGTCCTCTATGATCGCGATGAGCATGGGGAGTTTCTTCAGCTCTACTCGCAGCCGAGCGCCGATGGTCTGTTCTTCGAGATCATCGAACGCCGCGACAATTATCGCGGCTATGGAGCGCCGAACGCGCCGTTCCGTATCGCGGCGCAGAAGCGGCTCGTTCGACCCAAGGGAATGCCGAAGGCATAGTCATGCTACAAGGGCGCCAAACGGCGCTCATGGGACCATCTAAGCTCTTCAAGGACCTCCACGTAGTGATCTGCCTTGTCCGCCCGTGGACACGGACGGCGTCGGACAGCTGGATCTGGTATTGCACCAAACGCCTCGACCGCTTCGATGGCCGCACACCGGCCGCCATGATCAGCGAAGATCGATGTGCCGAGTTGAAGGATTTTCTCGAGGCCGGTCAGGCGCTGACCGATCTCTGGCCGCCATCCATCCCGCTCCACTACACGTCGGGAGAGGTCAGGACCGCCGCGAATGGCTAGGTCGGATCATCGAGAAATTGGCCGCTCATCCGCCTGCGTCTTTCAGGCGAGTTCCAAGACCGTGCGGCTTTCACCGCGCAGGCGCAGCACGGTGTCCCGAAGACGCTGAAGGACACGCGACAGCTCCAGCATGTCGAAATCGTTCCGGTCGAGCAGCGCCGCGAGATCGGCATGCGCCAGCGCCGTCTGCGATCGCGCCAGCGAGCCTGCGACCTTCTGGCGGCAGGTGTCGATCGTGCGCGCGGCGGCATCGAGCGCATGGCGCACGCGCAGCGTGTCGGCCTGGCGTCGGAGCAGCGACAGCACGGCGTCCACGTCGGCGATGCTGCGCGAGATGGTGAGGCTGTCGTAGTGGGAAGTGGTCGAATGGGTCATGTATCGTTCGCTTTCGGTCCGGAGGGGCCTGCTTGGGGCCGCGCTCCTAAGATCTGGTGAATGACCCGTCTTTGGCCGCGGCATCGAGCCGGCGGTGCAGGAGACGGGTTGCAGAAGGGTTGCGCCTCCCGGCTGCCCCTCGAGGCGACCAGTGGCGTCACGCAGAGCTCAGGCAATGCGCCTGAGGCCCGCGGGAATGGGGTGGCATCCGGCGCCACGACGGGCAGCGCGAGATGTCGCGGCGAGGGCGTCACGAGGCAGCGGGCTTCGCGAGGCGTTCATCCTATAAGGGGACGCGTCGACCACGTCGGGAAGGGCAAGGCCCGAACCCGCAGCGAAACCCAGTATCTGTAGAGACCGGAGATAATGGTGCCCGGGGGCGGAATCGAACCACCGACACGAGGATTTTCAATCCACTGCTCTACCCCTGAGCTACCCGGGCACGGGGATGAAGGCGTCTGCCATCATCGGGTGGGGGCCTTCTAGGCGAGCCGCAGGGGGGTGTCCAGAGGCATTCGCAGGAAAAATCGCGCCGCGCTCAATGCCGTCGCGGCGGCGTGTCACGGGCGGCCTCGGCCGCCTCGTCGGCGGCCCGTTCGATGTCCTCGGGATCGGTCGAAGGCAAGGCATAACCCCCGCCCAGCCAGCGGGCGAGATCCACGTCGGCGCAGCGCTTCGAGCAGAACGGCCGATACGCTTTCACCGTGTCCTTGCCGCAGATCGGGCAGGCCATCACAGCCTCCCGAGCAGCCGGACCAGCGAGGGGCGCTCGCGCTTGCGCTGCAGCTCGAACAGCCCCATCGGGCTCCAGCCGACCAGCGAGGTCTCCACGGGGTCGTTGCGGAACGAGGCGCGCAACGACTGCTCGAGCTGCTTGCGATGCGCCTTGGACATCGGCGCGAAGTCCACGACGATCTGGCCGCCCAGACCGCGCAGCCTGAGCGCCCGCGGCAATGCGCGGGCGGCGGCGAGGTTGGTCTTGAGCGCCGCGGCGGGCGAGGTGTCGCCGCCGGTGTTGACGTCGACCGCCACCAGTGCCCGGGTCGGCTCGACATAGATCGTGCCCTCGCCGGTGGCGACACGCGGCTGCCTGAGCGCCTCGATCTGATCGAGCACGCCTTCGCGCTCGAAACCGCCCGGCTCGGTCACCACATCGGCCGCGCTCCAGTCGCGCCAGGCCAGCAGATGCGGCCCATCACCCTCGGTCAGCGCCTCGGGTTGGTCGCCGGACGCATCGGCGGTCACCGCGATGGACAGGTCCCGCATCGCGGCAATGTCGTCGACGATGTCGTCCTCGGCCGCGCCGGCGCAGGCCGAGCGGAGAATCAGGCCGAGATCCTCGGACGCACCCTCCATGCCCTCCTCGGCGAGAATGCGCAGCCGGGCCCGCTCCTCCTCCTCGGTGATGGCGCGCGAGACGTTGAGGCCGGGCGCGCCGGGGGTGACGATGGCGTAGCGGCTCTTGAACAGCACCCGATCGGTGAGCGGCACGGCCTTGCCGTCCTCGGCGATGCCGGTGACCTGCACCAGCAAAGCCTGGCCGGGGCGCAGCCCCTTGCCTTGCCGCAGGAAGCCGGTCAGGCCCTCGGGCAGGCGCACCATCATGCCGCCCTGCCCCTTCAATGGCCGGTCGCAGATGGCGCGGAAGATCGCACCGGGGCGCGGCGCGTCGCCCTCCTCGATCAGCAGGTCGTCGAGTTGACCATCGACCAGAAGGGCCGCGGCCTCGCGGTCGCCGAGATGGTCGAGGACGATACGGCGTCCCTTCATGCGTGTTCTCCGTGAACGGGATATCCGGCCGCCGTCAGCAGCCCGGCGGTTTCCGCCAGGGGCAGGCCGACCACGCCGGTGAAGGATCCGTTGATCCAGGGAATGAAGGCCCCGGCGGGGCCCTGAATGGCATAGCCTCCGGCCTTGCCCTGCCATTCGCCGGTGGCGAGGTAGGCGTTGACCTCGGGGTTCGACAGCCGCTTCATCTTGACCGCCGTCTCGACCTCACGCGCCCAGACGCGGTCGCCGCGGCGCACCGCGACAGCGGTGATGACGGTGTGGCGCCGACCTGAAAGCAGGTGCAGGAAACGGGCGGCTTCGGTCGCGTCTACGGGCTTGCCCATGATGCGACGGCCCAGCGCCACGGTGGTGTCGGCGCAAAGCAGCACCTCCCCCTCGTCGAGCGCGACGGCGCGGGCCTTTTCGTCCGCGATGCGGCGCGCATAGGCGCGCGGAAACTCGCCACGATGCGGTGTCTCGTCGATGTCGGGAGGCCGGACGTCGCTCGGCGAGAGGCCGATCTGCGCCAGCAATTCGCGGCGGCGCGGCGAGGCCGAGCCGAGGATCAGCCTCAGCCCGCTCTCGGGCGGCAGCGCGCTCATGAGCGCGTCAGCGGAAGCGGTAGTTGATCCGACCCTTGGTCAGATCGTAGGGGGTCATCTCGACTTGCACCTTGTCACCCGCGAGGACGCGGATCCGGTTCTTGCGAAGTTTGCCCGCCGTATGCGCGATGATCTCATGGCCGTTTTCCAGCTCGACCCTGAACGTCGCATTCGGCAGGAGTTCCTTCACGACACCGGGAAATTCGAGCAGTTCTTCCTTGGCCATGGTCTCTCCGTCCAGTGAAACCCGCATTTGCGGGCCATGGCGCGTAGATGCGCCCTCGGCGCTCGGATTTCAAGTGCAAACAGGACCGCGTCCCGATCCGGGTCTCGCAGTCTTTCGCGGCATTATTCGCGCAGGCCGCCGACGGGCACAATCAAAATTTCGTAAAGAACCCGGGAACGCCCGGCGACATGCGCCGTTGTGTCGCCGAAGCGAAGCATAAGACGGGAGAGACCCATGAACACGCGGATGACGAAGCTGCTGCTGTCGACGGCGCTGACACTGCCGATGGCGGCCGCCGCTCAGGCCCAGACCACCGACGCCACCTGCTCCGATCTCGAGCTGCTGCTGACGGAACAGATGACGGACGGTGTGCCTGCCGATGCCGGCATGACCGAAGAAGAGGTTCTGGCCCTGATCGAAGCCGAGGACGACGCGCAGTGCGCCGTCGCCTATGTCGAGCTCGAGCGTGTGGTGCTGGTCGAGGGTGAAGGCGCCGAGGCCGAAGCCGAACTGGCGGAGACCGAGCGCACCGTGGTGCGGCTCGAGGACGAGGTGGTGATCGAGGGCATGGTGTACCTCGAGCAGAGCCAACCCAGCGTCAACGTCGAGACCGGCCAGACCGAGATCATGGTCGATCAGGCGCAGCCCGACGTGACGGTCAACGAGGCCGGCGCCGAGATCCTGGTGCGTCAGGCCCCCGCCACGATCACCATGGACATGCCGCAGCCGACCATCCGTATCGAGCAGCCGGCGCCCGAGATCATCATCACTATGCCCGACCCGTCGGTCGACGTGGCCAACGCCCAGCCGCAGGTCGAAGTGCGCCAGGCCGAGCCGATCGTGACCGTCAACCAGGCGCGTCCGAAGGTCGATCTCGAGCTGCAGCGTGCCCCCGAGGGCTCCGAGGGCGGCATTCAGGTGACCGACCGCGCCACCGGCGAGACCTTTGCGCCCGGCACCGAGGGCGAGGTTCGTGCGATCGAAGAGGCCGATGTCCAGCTGACCACGGTCGAGCCGATCGTGACCCTCCAGGAGAACGCGGACCAGCAGGCCAATGTCTCCGTTCAGCGCGCCGAGCCGACGATCCGCTTCGAGAGCGCCGAGCCGGTGATCAACTTCACCCAGGCCGGTGAGCCGGTGATCGAGATGGTGCAGACCGGCGAGCCGGTTGTGACCATCAACGAAGCCGCCGTCGAGGGCGAAGCTGCCGCCGCGATGGACGCGCCGGAAGCCGGAGCCGAGATGGAGACCGAGGCCCCCGAGGCCGAGATGGAAACCGAACTCGAGACCGAGACCGAGGAGATGGAGACCGAGCTCGAGACCGAGGCCGAGGAAATGGAGACCGAGGTAGAGGGCGCGACCGAAGCGCTCGAGACCGAGGTTGAAGAGGCCGCTGCCGAGACCGAGGCTGCCGTCGAGGGCGTCGCTGCCGAAGCCGAAGCCGAGGTGGAAGGCGAGATGGCCGAGGTCGAGACCGTCGAGGCGGAAACCGCCGAAATGACCGAAGAGGCCGACATCGTCGCCACCGGTCCGGTTGTCGAGCGTGAAGGCTTCGCGATGATCCCCGCCAACGAGATCGCCGTGACCGACCTCGAAGGTTCGACCGTCTACGGCATCAACGACGAGCGGATCGGCGACATCGGCGACATCATGGTCAGCGATCAGGGCCAGATCCAGGAAGTGATTGTCGAAGTCGGCGGCTTCCTCGGCATCGGCGAAAAGCCGGTCGCCATCCCCTTCGACCAGATGAGCGTCCTGCGTTCGGAAGCCGGTGAAGTCCGCGTCTTCATCGAAGCCACCGAGGAGCAACTCGAGTCGATGCAGGAAGTCGAGCAGTAAGCTCTACTTTCCGGATCTTGATCACAAAGGCCGCCCCTCGGGGCGGCCTTTTCCGTATTACTACCTATCAGGGGATGATGCTCCGGCCGCTTGGAGCCTGCCGTAGTTCGGCGTGCCGAGGCACCCTCCTATGAGGCGTCTTTCCAGCTTTTGGCGTACGGCAATGTCGTTTCCGATGGTTCGGCGCACGCTGCGAGGACGTCCGGCGCGATCAGCTTCGCGGCGGCCCCCAGCGATCGATCAGCCGTTCGACGATCATGTCGCGGGTCTGGCGATAGCTGCGCAGCCGATCCTCGCGCCCTTCGCCCAGCCCGGTCGGGTCGAGCACCGGCCAGTACTCGACCTCGAGATGATAGCAGGCGGTTAGGTCGAGCGCCCGCCGCTGGCTCGCCGGCGACAATGCCAGGATCAGGTCGAAGGAGGACAGGTCGTCGCCCCAGTTATGCATCTCGTCGAAGCTGCGCGAGCGGTGGCGATGCAGCTCGACACCAATCTCAGCGCAGACGGTGATGGCGAAGCCGTCTATCTCGAGATCGTTCTTCACGCCCACCGACTGGATGTAGCAGTCGGTGCCGTAGAACTTCTTCATGATGCCCTCGGCCATTGGGGACCGGACGGCGTTATGATCGCAGCAGAACAGAACCGATTGGGGGAGAGGCTGCAAAGGGGCGGCCAACTCCATATCAGGCCCCGAAATGCAGCACGCAGATGAGGGTGAACAGCCGGCGCGCCGTGTCGGTATCGACCTCTGCCTTGCCCTCCAGCCGCTCCTGAAGCACGCGGGCACCCTCGTTGTGGATGCCGCGACGCGCCATGTCGATGGTCTCGATCTGGCTCGGCGGCAGCGTCTTCACCGCGTCGTAATAGCTTTCGCAGATCTGGAAGTAATCCTTCACCACCTGCCGGAACGGTCCGAGCGAGAGGTGGAACTCGGCCGCCTTGTCGCCGCCGACCGTCGCCACGTCGAAGACCAGCCGCTTCTCCCGGATGCCCAGACCGAGGTGATAGGGCCCCGTGTCGCGGCCCGGCAGGGCGAAGCTGTTCTCCTCAAGCAGGTCGAACACCGCGACCCGGCGCTCCTGCTCGATCTCCGGCGTCGGCGCCTGCCCCGCATCGTCGAGCCGGATCTCGGCGATCCGGGTCATGCGTCCGCTCCGATCTGTTCTGCTTCCCAATCCGCGTAGCTTTGCCCGGATTCGGGACGCTTCCACTTGGTGCGCCCATTCGACGGGCGCCCCAGTACCACCGCTGCAGCGGCCGATGGACTAGAGAAAGCGTAATGTTCTGTGAAGATGGCCTTGTCGCCTTCCAGTTTCAAAATTCCCTGATCATGCAAGTGTGCATAGAGTTTGGCATATGATGCCACATGGCCTCCCTGCCCCACCCACTGCGCCCTTGCTTGGGAACCTTGCGTAACAATGAATTCTGCCTCTTCGACCTGAGCATACGCTGTTATACCCACCTGAGGGGCCGAAAGAGAAAACCGAATGGGGTACGCTGAAGATCCTGTGGCTTCATCGGACTTACGTGCAGAACGTTTCTGGATTTGAAACAGGTCGATACCTAATGCGGGTAGCACCATACGGAGGGTTTCCACAAACTCCTCCATATTTGCCTGACCGGCTTCCGACAGACTTGAGCGCGGTGGGGTATTGCCATTTTCAAGGCGAACTCGCGCAGCCTCGAGAGCAATTTCCACTAGTCGAGATTCCAAATATTTAACATGGGCCTTGTGGAGGTTGTTAGAACTCGTGGTGATCATCACCACCTCACTCCACCATTCTTTCTTCGCATCATGGCTCCTGATGCGGTCGGCGATGCTCTCTCCTTCCCCTACATAGGCCATCCTGCCGTTCTCGTCTTCACCAAGAAGGAGGTAAACCCCTGTATATCTCGCTTCGGGTCGAGCCAGTGCTTCCCGCAGTTGGATGCGAGGTGCTTTGAGCAGGTGTCCAGTCCAATTGAAAACTTCAGCAGTTAAAAGTCCGTCGGGACGGCCATCAACAAAGTACAATTCGAGAGAACGCCCCTGCCCCATGCCTATCCCCGGTTCAGCCGGTTAAGCCGCGCCGTGATCGACAGACCATGCGCCTCGAGGCTCTCGGCCCGCGCCAGCCGCGCGCCCGAGGGACCGATCGCAGCGAGCGCATCGGGGGTCATCTTCGACAATGTGGTACGCTTCAGGAAATCCATCACCGACAGCCCAGAGGAGAACCGCGCCGACCGTGCCGTGGGCAGGACATGGTTCGGCCCTGAAATGTAGTCACCGATCGCCTCCGGCGTCCAGTGCCCGAGGAAAATCGCGCCGGCATGGGTGATTTTCGCGGCGAGACCCTCGGGGTCGGCCACGCAAAGCTCCAGATGCTCCGCCGCGATCCGGTCCGCGAGGCGCGCCGCCTCGTCCAAGTCGCGCACCGTGATGATGGCGCCGAAATCGCGCCAGCTCGCCCCCGCGATGGCGCGCCGCTCGAGCGTTTCGAGCCGCGCCTCCACGGCGGCAGTCACACGGTCGCCAAAGGCCGCGTCGTCGGTGATCAGGATCGACTGCGCGCTCTCGTCATGCTCGGCCTGGCTGAGCAGATCGAGCGCGATCCAGTCGGGATCGTTGTCGGCATCGGCGATGACGAGGATCTCGGACGGGCCCGCGATCATGTCGATGCCGACCCGGCCGAAGACCCGGCGCTTGGCGGCAGCGACGAAGGCGTTGCCTGGCCCGGTGATCTTGTCCACCGGGGCGACGCTCTCGGTGCCATATGCCAGCGCCGCGATCGCCTGCGCGCCGCCGACGCGATAGATCTCGTCCACCCCGGCGATCCGGCAGGCCATCAGCACCAGCGGATTGGCCACGCCGTCGGGCGTCGGCACGGTAACGGCGAGCCGCTCAACCCCTGCCACCTTGGCCGGCACCGCGTTCATCAGCACCGATGAGGGATAGGAGGCCAAGCCGCCCGGCACGTAGAGTCCTGCGGCCGAGACGGGTGTCCAGCGCCAACCGAGCATCGCGCCCGCTTCGTCGGTCCAGCTCTGATCCTCGGGCATCTGGCGGGCGTGATAGGCGCGGATGCGTTCGGCCGCGAGTTCGAGCGCGGCGCGGTCCTCGTCGGACACCTTGGCGCATTCCGCCTCGATCTCCTCGGCCGAGAAGCGCAACTGTCCGGGCGCCAGCTCCATCCGGTCGAAGCGGGCGGTATAATCGACGAGCGCCGCGTCGCCGCGCGCCCGGACCTCCGCGATGATCGCCGCGACCGCGTCGTCCACGTCGGGGCTGTCCTCGCGCTTCATGGTCAGCAGCGCGGCAAAGCGGGTCTCGAAATCGGGATCGGTGCTGGACAGGCGGTGCGGCATGGCGGTCTCCTTCGGCTCTGGGGCATAGCCCCGCCTGCCCCCCTGCTCAACCGTCCAGTTGCCGCACGTAGTAGAGGTCGTCGACAAAGCCGTCCTCGAGGCGCGCAGCGCGTGGCAGGAGACCGTGTCGGACGAAACCGTGCTTCTCGTAGAGCCGGATCGCGGGAGCGTTATGCGCGGCCACGAACAACTCGACCTGCAGCTTGCCATCGGCGGCCGCCCGATCGAGCGCGGCGCGCAGCAGCTGCGTGCCGATACCGGTGCCATGGTTTTCGGTACTCACGTAAAAGGCGTTGAGCGCCACGCGGTGCGCGGCCGCCGCCGCCTCGACCACCGGATCGAGCGCGGCCGTTCCGATCAGCCGGTCGCCGTCGAAGGCGCCCAGCACCAGACGCCCCGCGAGGCTCTCCGCCACCTCCTCGTCGGAGCGGGCCAACTCCTCCTGCAGCGTCGTCAGGAAGGCGTCGGGAAACAGGCGCAGCCCTTCGGCGCGGATTTGGCGCCAAGCGGCCAGATCATCGGGTCCGAGGTCGCGGATCACTCGGGGTGCCGGGGTGCCTTGCCCGAGGGGGCGGCATAGGGGCGGGTCACGTCACGCAGCAGCAACTCCGGCGCTTCGACGTCGATGGCGATCTCGCCATCGCCCGCGAGGATCAGCCGGATCGTGCCGGCAGGCTCCGCCTCGGCGGCCTCGAACACCACCGCGAGCAGCGACAGCACCGTGTCGCGGTCGGCGGGATCGAGCCCCTGCGACCGCACCGCCATCACGTTCTCGATGCACAGCACCGCCTGTACCCGCTCGGCCTCGCGGGTGGTGGCCGGATCCTCCCAGCGGAACCGGTTGAGCAGCATGGCGAAGCGACGGTCGCTCTTCTTCCAGGCCATCTCGGAGGCGGGCAGGACCGAATCCTGCACCAGCGCCGAGATCACCTGAACGTCGTCGCCATCAAGCGCCTTGAGACGCAGCGGCCGCTGCACCCCTTCGGCGAATGTCGCGTCGCGCATCTCGCTCATGCACTCACCCTCTCGATCCTGGCGCCGACGGCGCTCAGCTTGTCCTCGACATGCTCGTAGCCACGGTCGAGATGATAGACCCGATTCACCACCGTCTCGCCCTCGGCGGCGAGACCAGCGAGGATCAGCGAGACCGAGGCCCGCAGGTCGGTCGCCATCACCTGTGCGCCCTTGAGGCGGTCGACACCGGTGACGGTGGCATGGCCGCCCTGCACCTCGATCCGCGCGCCCATGCGCATCAGCTCGGGCGCATGCATGAAGCGGTTCTCGAAGATCTTCTCCTCGAGCCGCGAGGTGCCGGTGGCGGTGCACAGCATCGCCATCATCTGGGCCTGCAGGTCGGTCGGGAAGCCCGGGAAGGGTTCCGTGGTGACGTCGACCGCGCGCGGCCGGTCGCCACGCAGCTTCACCTTCAGCCCGGCCTCGGTCTCGGTCACGTCGATTCCGGCCGCGTCCAGCTTCTCACAGAACGCGCCGATCAGGCCGATCTCACCGCCCAGGCACTCTACCTCGCCGCCGGTGAAGGCCGGCGCCAGCATGTAGGTGCCCAGCTCGATCCGGTCGGTGACGACGCGATGCGTCGCAGCACCCAGCCGGTCGACCCCCTGCACCTCAATGGTGGCGGTGCCCTCGCCCGAGATCTGCGCACCCATCGCCCGCAGGCAACGCGCCAGATCGACGATTTCGGGTTCGCGCGCGGCGTTCTCGATCAGCGTGGTGCCCTTGGCGAGCGTCGCGGCCATCAGCACGTTCTCGGTCGCTCCGACCGAGGCGAAGCGCAGCTTAACCCGGTTGCCACGCAGGCCGCCGCGCGCCAGCGCATGCAGGTAGCCATCCTTCAGCTCGATCTCCGCACCGAGCGCGGTGAGCGCCTCGATGTGGATGTCCATCGGCCGCGCGCCGATGGCGCAACCACCCGGCAGCGAGACCACTGCCTCATGGGCGCGCGCCAGCAGCGGGCCCAGCACCAGATTCGAGGCGCGCATCTTGCGGACGATCTCGTAATCGGCGCGGGTCGAGGCGAGGTCGTGGGTCGACATCGCGATGACCTTCCCGCCCTGCATCGAGGAGATCTCGGCGCCGAGCGATTCCAGCAGCTGGGTCATAGTGCGGATGTCCGACAGCCGCGGCGCATTGGTGAGCGTCAGCGGCTCCTCCGACAACAGCGTCGCGGGCATCAGCGCGAGACAGGCGTTCTTGGCGCCCGCGATCGGGATCTGGCCGCGCAGCTCGGCGCCGCCGCGCACGATGATCGAATCCATGCCTGCTACTCTTTCACTTGTTCTTCGTCAGACCGGGTTTCTGACGCCCGCGCCTGCGCCTGCGCCTTGCGGCGGGCGATGTTGGCCTTGAGGGCGGCCTTGAGCCGGTCCTTGCGATCAGCCGCGCGGGGCGGCTCCTGACGGGGTGTCTTCATGGTTGTCGCAGATAGCGTCCGCACCCCGATCCGTCCAGTTCATTGCCTCCACGCCACCCATCGACCCCACCTTTGCCCGCCCCGGCGTCAAGCGCGACAAAAACCCCTTGCGCTCGCCGTCATGGCAGGTAAAAGCCCGCCCAGACGAGACGCTGCAGTAGCTCAGTGGTAGAGCACACCCTTGGTAAGGGTGAGGTCGAGAGTTCAATCCTCTCCTGCAGCACCATCCTCCCCCACATCGCAAGACTTGATGCCGCGCCTCGGGCAGCCAAGCGCAATGCGCTTTTTCGCATGCCGAATGGCGGTCTCGATGGCGAATCTTGGGTGATTGAGAGGGTATGCCGCGCTCGCCGACACGGATGCCTGCGTCAATTACACGTTCGGCTCTAGAGCGCCTGTCTGCTTGGACAGTTGCGGCGGGATCGCGGATCCCCTCTCATGCTCGCAGGTATAGCAAGTGTTTTGCGAGTTGCGATGTTTTCCATCGATCCCCTGATCCCGCTGGCTCTGGCGACCCTCCTGCTGTTGGCGCTTCCCCCGTCCCGACCAATGTTCGACGGCATGCTGGCCGGCGTGACGGCCGTCCCGCCGCCGCTGCAGGAGGCAAGCGTCCCGGAGCGGCGTCTGGCCGGCATCGCCGACTGAGGCACCGCTCCGGGTTCAGAGTACGCGTCAGTCGCCGATCCAGTCCCAGGGGGTGGTGAAGGCGCCCAGCGCCTTGGCGACCTCGGGCTCGTTCGCGGTGCCGGTACGGCGAATCTTCGCGACCAGTCCACGGCGGCTGTCCTCGACCACCTCGGCCACCTCGGCGCCCACCCCGGCGGCGGCCAGCGTCTCGTCATAGACGCGGGCGATGGCCATCTTGCGCAGCGCCGGCTTGAAGATCTTGCCCACGGCGGTTTTCGGCAGTTCCGGCAGGATCTCCAGATGGCGCGGCCGCGCCGCGCGCTCGGAGACATGCTCGCGGGCGTATTCGAGCAGTTCCTCGTGGCTCACCGTCGCGCCGTCGACCAGCTCCACATAGGCGCATGGCACCTCGCCGGCATGGGCGTCGGGCTGGCCGATGGCGCCGGCGAAGGCGATGGCGGGATGCGCGGCCAGCGCCTCCTCGATCTCGGCAGGGTCGATGTTGTGGCCGCCACGGATGATCAGGTCCTTGGCCCGGCCGGTGATCCACAGATACCCATCCGGATCGATCCGGCCGAGATCGCCGGTGCGCAGGAACTGCTGCTCATCCTCGGGGCCCGGGCGATAGAGGCCCTCGTTCTTGGTCGGGTCCGTATAGGTGCCGCCGCGCGACACGCCGGGGCTCGAAACGCAGATCTCACCGACCTTGTCGATGGGGCAGTCCGCGCCGGTGGCGGGGTCGATGATCCGTACCTGCGTATAGGGGAAAGGTACCCCGACCGAGCCCACCTTCTTCTCGCCCTCGGGCGGGTTGATCGACACGAGGCAGGTCGCCTCGGTCAGGCCGTAGCCCTCGCAGATGGTGACGCCGGCGGCCTCCTCGAAGCGCTTGTAGAGCTCCACCGGCAGCGGCGCCGAGCCCGAGAAGGCGAGGTTCAGCGTCGAGATGTCGGCGTTCACCGGGCGCTGCATCAGGGCCGAGATGGCGGTGGGAACGGTGATCACGAAGGTGACTTTCCAGCGCTCCACCAGCTTCCAGAAATTGTCGAACACCCCGTCGCCGCGGTAGCCCGCGGGCGTCGGCAGGATCACATGCGCCCCCGAGGCGAGCGAGGCCCCCATGATGACGATGGCGGCGAAGACATGGAACATCGGCAACGGGCAGATGATGTTGTCGCGATCCGAGAACATCAGCCGCGCGCCGAGCCAGCCATTGTAGACGATGCCGGAGTAGTAGTGCTGGGCCACCTTGGGCATGCCGGTGGTGCCGCCGGTATGGAACAGCGCCGCGACCCGGTCGCCCGGGCTGTCGGCAAAGGCCAGCTCGCGCGGCTGACGCGCGATCTCGCGGTTGAAGTCGAGCACGCGGGCCTTGTGGCGCACCTCGACCTTGGGCCGGATGAGCGGCACGATCAGCTTCTTCACCCCGGTGAGGTAGCGATGCAGGTCGACCTCGAGCACCGTCTCGATATTGGGCGCCAGCGCCACCGCCTCGGCCGCCTTCTGGGCCACGTCGGTCTTGGGGAAGGATTTGAGCGTGACCAGCACCTTGGCATTCGTCTGGCGCAGGATCGCGCCGATCTGGCCCGCATCCAGAAGCGGGTTGATCGGGTTGACCACCCCGGCGATCTGGCCGCCGAGATAGCTCAACACCACCTCGGAGCAGTTCGGCAACAGATAGGCGACCACGTCGGTCTCACCGACGCCCAGCTCGCGCAGCAGGTTCGCCGTCTGCGCCGATTTGGCGTGCAGCTCGCGCCAGTTCAGCGTCTCCGCCGGCGCCTTGGGATCGGAGAACAGCTGAAAGCTCAGCGCGGCGCGGTCGGGAAAGGCCTCAGCCGTGCGTTTCAGCAGCCCGTGGGTCGTCGTCGGCTGGCCCTGTGCCTGCCAGCTCCCCTCGGCCTCGATCGCCTCCCGATCGATCATGCCCGCAAAGCCCATTCCCGTTCCTCCCTTTTTATTCTCTTGTTGTGCCGCCTGCGGCCTCCATCCCTGAGGCAAAGCATCGGGCCTGACCTTCACGTCACGCAAGCATGACGCCGCGAAAGCCTTCCGCGGCGCAAGGATTTTCCTGCCAGTTGGCTACTCTGCGGCTTGCGCCATGCCATCGGTGAACTGCAACCGCGCCAGCCGGGCGTAGAGACCGCCTTCCGCCACGAGGTCGTCATGGCTACCCTGCGCCACGATCCGCCCGTCTTCGAAAACGAGGATCCGGTCGGCCTTCTTCACCGTGGCCAGCCGATGCGCCACGATCAGCGTCGTGCGCCCCTGCGCGAGCCGGTCGACGGCGTGCTGGACCAGCCGCTCGCTCTCGGCGTCGAGCGCGCTGGTCGCCTCGTCCAGCAGCAGCACCGGCGCGTCGCGCAGGATCGCGCGGGCGATGGCGATACGCTGCTTCTGCCCGCCCGACAGCATCACACCGCGCTCGCCGACCTGGCTGTCATAGCCCTGCGGCAGCGCGACGAGGAATTCATGCGCTGCGGCCGCGCGTGCGGCCGCCTCGACCTCCTCATCCGTGGCATCGGGACGACCGAAGCGGATGTTTTCGCGCGCCGTGTCGGCGAAGATCACCGGATCCTGCGGCACCAGCGCCATGCGGCGGCGGAAGTCGGGCCGCGCCATGTCGCGCAGATCGACCCCGTCGAGCGTGATCCGCCCCGAGGCCGGATCCCAGAACCGCAGCAGCAGCTGGATCATCGTCGTCTTGCCCGCGCCGGAGGGACCGACCAGCGCCACCGTCTCGCCGGGCCGGATCGCGACGCTGACATGGTCGAGCGCGGACGTGTCGGGACGCGACGGGTAGGAGAAGGAGACATCCTCGAACATGATCTCACCGCGCGCGGCGGGCACCGGAAGCGGATCCTTCGGCTCGCGCAGGCTGTCCTCGGCATGAAGCAGCTCGACCAGCCGCTCGGTGGCACCGGCGGCGCGCTGCAGCTCGCCCCAGATCTCGGTCAGCGCGCCGACCGCGCCGGCCACCATCACCGCATAGATCACGAACTGCACCAGGGCGCCGATGCTCATCGCACCGCCATTCACGTCGCGCGCGCCGATCCACAGCACGCCGACGATGCCCGCGAAGATTAGGAAGATGACGATCGCGGTCATCACCGCCCGCGTGCCGATCCGGGCATGCGCGGCCGCGAAGCTCTTTTCGGTGACATCGTCGAAACGGGCCCGGCTCGGCGCCTCGTGGCTGTAGGCCTGCACGGTCTGCACCGAAAGCAGCGTCTCGGAGGCGTTGCCCGATGATGCGGCAATCCAGTCCTGGTTCTGACGGCTCAGCGCGCGCAGCCTGCGGCCGAGCACCACGATCGGCACGATGATCGCCGGTACGATCAGCAGCACCAACCCGGTGAGCTTGGCGGAGGTCATCAGCAAAAGAACCAAGCCACCGACGAGAATCAGCAGGTTCCTGAGCGCCACCGAGGCCGAGGAGCCGATCACGCTCAGGATCAGCGTCGTGTCGGTGGTGATCCGGCTGAGGACTTCCCCGGTCATGACCCGCTCGTAGAAGGAGGGACTCATCCCGACCATCCGTGCGAAGACCGCCTTGCGGATATCCGTCACCACCCGCTCGCCGAGCCGGGTGACGAGGTAGTATCGCGCCGCCGTGCCCAGCGCGAGCAGCGCGGCGATGAGGAGCGCGCCGGCGAAATAGCGATCGAGCAGCGCGCCGGCATCGACCTCGAAATTGTCCACCACGCGTCGCACCGCCAGCGGCAGCACGAGGCTCACGCAGGCCGTCAGCACCAGCGCCGCGACCGCCAGCGCCATGGTGCCGCGATAGGGCGCGAGGAACGGCCAGAGCGCCCGCAGCGCACCGATATTCTTCGACGCCGCGCGGTCTTCCTCGCCGCGTTTCGGGGATCGGGCCATGTCGCGCCTCGTCTTTGGATTGCCGAAGATGTCTAGACCCCGGAATGGCGCACGACAAGCGAAGCCCGGCGCCTGCCGCGAAAGGCCCTGCGCGGGGTTGCGGAAAGACAAGGCGCATTAGCGCCGCTTTCCCCGCACGGGCATCTTTCCAAACTCGCGATTCGGCGCTAAGGGCACAGGTTCTGAATCGGGCCATACACCCTTGGAGGATGGCCCATCACCTGAAAGGACTTACAATGGCCAAAGAGATTCCGGATCTCGTCGCCACGGCACGCACGGGGACAGGCAAGGGGGCCGCTCGTCAGGCACGTCGCGAAAACCTCGTTCCGGGCATCGTGTATGGTGGCGGCGCCGACCCGCTGCCGATCAACCTGCCCTACAACGCGCTGATCAAGAAGCTGAAGGCGGGACGCTTCCTGTCGACCCTGTTCAACCTCAAGGTTGAAGGTCAGGATGACGTGCGCGTGATCTGCCGCGGCGTTCAGCGCGACGTGGTCAAGGACCTTCCGACCCACGTGGACCTGCTGCGCCTGCGCCGCACCACGCGGATCAACCTGTTCATCCACGTCGAGTTCGAGAACCACAAAGCCGCGCCCGGCATCAAGAAGGGCGGCGTGCTCACCGTGGTGCGTCCCGAGGTCGAGCTGAACGTGCTGGCCGGCGAGATCCCCGAGCAGATCGTCGTCGATCTGACCGGCAAGGAGATCGGTGACGTGATCCACATCAACGACGTCACTCTGCCCTCCGGCGCCAAGGCGACCATCGACCGCAACTTCGTGATCGCCAACATCTCGGCGCCGTCGAAGCTCGCCGCCGCCGCGGCCGAGGAAGAGGCCGCCGACGAGGTCGAGGCGACCGAGCAGTCGGACGCCTGATCCCTTCCCGGATCGATCCATGCAGCGGGGCCCTTCGGGGCCCCGTTCGCGTCTCCGGCACTGGTTTCGCCGGCATGGGCGCGCTAGTCTCCGCGCCATGAAACTCTTTGTCGGACTAGGCAATCCGGGGGCCAAATACGCCCGGAACCGTCACAATATCGGCTTCATGGCCGTTGACCGGATCGCCGAGGATCATGGCTTTGCGCCTTGGCGCGCCAAGTTCCAAGGCGAGGTCGCCGAGGGCAGGCTGGGGACCGAGAAGGTGCTCCTGCTGAAGCCCGCGACCTTCATGAATCTGTCCGGCCAATCGGTCGGCGAAGCCGCGCGTTTCCACAAGATCGACAGCATCGACATCACCGTGTTCCACGACGAGATCGACCTCGCGCCGGGACGGCTCAAGATCAAGTCGGGCGGCGGTCACGCCGGCCATAACGGGCTGCGCTCGATCCACCAGCATCTGGGGCCGCATTACGACCGGGTGCGGATGGGCGTCGGTCATCCGGGCCACAAGGACGCGGTGCCGGGCTACGTGCTCAAGGATTTCGCCAAGGCCGACGAGGACTGGCTCGACGACATGCTGCGCGGCGTATCGGACGGGGCCGCGGCACTGGCCACCGGGGACGGGCCGCGCTTCATGAACGCCGTGGCGCTGAGGCTGAACCCGCCGCGCTCCGGTGGCGGCGCGAAGCCACCTGCCCAGAAGGCTGACGCCGCCCCGGCACCAGCCGCTCCCAAATCGCAGGCCCCTGCCCCCGCGCCCACCGATGATCGCTCGGCCCTCCAGAAGCTCGCTGATCGGTTCAGGTGACGGAACGGGATCGCCCTGGTGACATACTGGCCCGTCGGAGGGAGGACAAATGAAGGTAGAACCATCGCTGAACGTGTTCGATGAACCGCTCGCCGCCTGTTCGACCGGCCCGGTCACCGGATTCTTCCGTGACGGTCGTTGCAACACCTGTGCCGAGGATGTCGGGAGCCACACGGTCTGCGCCGTGATGACCGCCGAGTTCCTTGCATGGTCGGCCTATGTCGGAAACGACCTGAGCATGCCGCGCCCGGAGTTCGATTTCCCGGGGCTGCGGCCGGGTGATCGCTGGTGCCTGTGCGCCATGCGCTTCCTGCAAGCCCATGACGAGGGCTGTGCCCCGCGGGTGCATCTTGCTGCGACCCATCGCGCCGCGCTCGAGGTGATACCGCTCTCGGTCCTCGAGGGTTACGCCGCAGCATAACAAGAAGCCCCGGCCAGAGTGATCCGGCCGGGGCTTATAGTTTTTAAGTGCGCCGAGGCTTACTGGTTGTCGGTCACAGCGTCGTCGTCATCAGCTTCGTCGTCGGTATCTTCTTCGCCTTCCTCAAGGAAGCCGTCGATCTCGGTGTTGTTGGGCTCGATCTCGTTTTCGCCCTCGTCACGATAGTCCGGATCGTCAGAATCATCCGAAGCGGAGCGGTCCTCCGGGTCCTCGACCTCGGGCGACTCCATCGCGTCCATGTCGTGGTCCATCTTCACGCCTTCCGGCACCACGAAAGTCGCGGTCACCGGCGCGCCATTGACCATGATGGGGCCGTCGACATCGGTCATGCCTTCGCCGAATTCATAGACACCGTTGCCGTTGGTTTCGGCATGCAGCATCGCCACAAGCTCGGTCCCGGCTGGCAGTGCCTGGGGGATCGTCACCATGACGTCGGTATTCTCACCGGCCATCACCATTGCATGGCCCATCGAGGCGGGCACGACGGGCGCACCATCGGCGACAGCATGCAGGACGATGTAGCCATCCTCGCGGGTCGTGATGCGCGGGAAGGTCACCATGGTCTGGCCATCGGCCATCGACATCATCATGGCCTCCTGATCGGCTTCGATCATCATCGTGTCGTCTTGCGCGATCGCGGCGCCGGCCATCAATGCGGCAGTAGCCGAAGCGGTTGCGAAGATCTTGAACATTGTATTCTCCAAATCTGGTTTGGATTGATAACCATCTGAAAGACTTCGGGTTCACTGTCGCTCTACACATCGGCGTGTTTCCCCCATGTGCGCCTCCCCCGGAACAAGAAAAAGGCCGGTCGGGGTTGCCCCGACCGGCCGATCAACTGGAATTCCGAGAATGGATTACTGGCTGTTGTCCTCATCGGACGGGTCAGCCATGTCTTCGCCTTCCTCGATGAAGCCTTCGGTCTCGGTGTCGTTGGGCTGGAGAGCCGACTCGTTGTCGTCGCGGTAGTCCGGGTCGTCGCTGTCATCCGACGCGGCGCGCGCTTCGGGATCGGCAGTGCCGGTCGCGGTCATGCCGGTCGCGATGCGGATTTCCTGCACGCTCAGCATACCGTCGCCGTCGGCGTCATCCTCGATCAGGATCGCGGCCCCTTCGGCACCGAAGGCAGCCTCGAGCTCGGCCATGCTCAGCTCCATGTTGCCATCGGTGTCCACCTCGGCAAACGGAATGCTCTGGGCCACGGCGGTCGAGGCACCCAGAACGAAGGCGGTGGTCGCGAGGCTGGCGCTCAGTTTGTTCAGCATGTCGTGTCCTCTCGAATTGTGAGTTCGCGCCCCAACGTGTTGCCCGGCGAGGCGTTCGGAGAGGCGCGTTCACAAGGACGTGAGAACCCTCAGGTCTGGATGTCGACGCCGAGATGCTTGGCCACGGTAAAGATGTCCTTGTCGCCGCGACCGCACATGTTCATCACCAGCAGGTGGTCCTTGGGCAGTTCCGGCGCGATCTTCATCACATGCGCCAGCGCGTGGGACGGCTCCAGCGCCGGGATGATCCCTTCGAGCGCGCAGGACAGCTTGAACGCCTCGAGCGCCTCGGCATCGGTGATTGCCACGTATTGCGCCCGGCCGATCTCGTGCAGCCAGGCGTGCTCGGGACCGATGCCCGGGTAGTCGAGGCCGGCAGAGATCGAATGGCCTTCGAGGATCTGACCGTCATCGTCCTGCAGCAGGTAGGTCTTGTTGCCATGCAGCACGCCCGGGCGCCCGCCGGTAAGCGAGGCGCAGTGCTGCATCTTCAGGTCGACGCCCTTGCCGCCCGCCTCGACGCCGATGATGTTCACCTCCCGGTCATCGAGGAACGGGAAGAACAGCCCCATCGCATTCGATCCGCCACCGATCGCCGCGATCAGCGTGTCGGGCAGACGTCCCTCGGCGGCCTGCATCTGCTCGCGCACCTCCTTGCCGATGATCGACTGGAAGTCGCGGACCATCGCCGGATAGGGATGCGGGCCCGCGACGGTGCCGATGCAGTAGAAGGTGTCGCGCACATTGGTGACCCAGTCGCGAAGCGCGTCGTTCATCGCGTCCTTGAGCGTGCCGCGGCCCGAGGTGACGGGCACGACCTCGGCGCCCAGAAGCCGCATCCGGAACACGTTGGGCGCCTGGCGCTCGACGTCATGCGCGCCCATGTAGACCACGCATTTCAGACCGAACTTCGCGCAGACCGTCGCAGTCGCCACGCCATGCTGGCCGGCACCGGTCTCTGCGATGATCCGGGTTTTGCCCATGCGGCGGGCGAGGATGATCTGGCCCAGCACGTTGTTGATCTTGTGCGCGCCGGTGTGGTTCAGCTCGTCGCGCTTGAGATAGATCTTGGCCCCGCCGAGATGCTCGGTCAGACGCTCGGCAAAGTAGAGCGGGCTGGGCCGGCCGACGTAGTGGGTCCACAGATCGTCCATCTCCGCCCAGAAGGACGGGTCGGTCTTGGCCTTCTCGTACTCGGCCTCGAGCGACAGGATCAGCGGCATCAGCGTCTCGGAGACGAAACGCCCGCCGAACTGGCCGAAGCGGCCGCCCTCGTCGGGCCCGGCCATGAAGCTGTTGATGAGATCGTCCGCCATGCGCTGGGCCTCCTCGCGTTCGGCCTCCGGACTACCCTTGCCGCGCGGGGCGGTAAAGGGTTCTCGCCTCAATCGCGGTCGCGCCAGCGCCGCGAAGTGCCGTCGATCCAGCGCCGACCGCGGATCAGCGCCGCGTTGACGCCCGGCCGCAGGATCGGCAGGTCGACCGCCAGAAGCGCGAGGCCGATCGGAAGCATCCACAGCCCGAAGATCGGAAGGATCGCCGCGAAGCCCCCGAGGATGAGCAGCAGCCCCACCGGTATGCGTATCCAACGGGCATGGTCCGCCATCAACAGATCCGACATCCGCCGCATCCGCGGCGAACCGCCGGTCATCGCCCGCATCTGCCGTTGCAGGCGGGCCTTCTCACGCTCGTGATCGACGGTCTTGCTCATGGCTGCCATGTAGGACGACCACGGGGCCGCGGCAATCGCCTTCGTCAGCCACTTGCCGCCGACAGGAAAGCGCGGATGCGATCGGCATCCTTGCGCCCCGGGGCACTCTCGACCCCGGATGAGACGTCGACCTGACGCGCACCGGTCCGGGCCACGGCCTCGGCTAGGTTCTCGGGCGTTAGCCCGCCCGCCAGCATCCATGGCACGGGCCAGCGCCGCCCGGCGATCAGCCGCCAGTCAAAGGCGAGCCCGTTGCCGCCGGGCAGTGCAGCACCCGCTGGCGCCTTGGCATCGACGAGGATCTGGTCGGCCACGGCCGCATAGAGGTCGAGCGCGGGCAGGTCGGCCCCCGTGGCCACCCCCACCGCCTTCATCACCGGCAGGCCGTGACGGGCGCGGATCTCGGCCACGCGCTCGGGCGTCTCGCGGCCATGAAGCTGCAGCATGTCGAGCGGCACGCGGGCGACGATGTCGTCGAGCGTCGCGTCGTCGGCATCCACCACCAGCGCCACCTTGGCGACGCCCGGCGGCACCTCCAACGCGAGCGCAGCGGCGGTCTCGACACTGACGCAGCGCGGCGATCTGGCGAAGAAGACGAAGCCCACATAGCGGGCGCCTGCCGCCACGGCGGCATCGAGGCCTGCCCGGTCGGACAGGCCGCAGATCTTGACGGAGACGGGCATTCAGACGCGGGCGGGTTCGGCCGGGCGATCGACGAGCGCCAGCACGTCGTCCTCGCCCTCGTGCTTCTCGTGCCGCAGACGGTCGACCTCGCGCTCGAGGCGGTTGACGTCACGGGCCCGCCGGCGCGCCTCGGCGCGGTGCTTGTGCTCGCGCAGCCACTCCCAGAGGAAGCCGATCATCAGGCCGAGCGCCACGCCGATCAGGATCACGGCATAGAGCGGCAGGTCGATGTCGGGCGAGATGCCGAACAGCCCGCTCAGCCCCTCGGGCAGCACGCGCAGCGTGACCATGCCGCGGTTGGCGAGGCCGAGAATGACCAGACAGATGGCGACGATGCCCCAGAAGGCGGTGCGGAGAGCTCTCATGTGGTGGTTCTATTTCCCGTTTAGCCGGTCGCGCAAGAGCTTGCCGGTCTTGAAGAAGGGGACGTGCTTTTCTTCGACCTCGACCGCCTCGCCGGTGCGCGGGTTGCGGCCGAGCCGCTGGTCGCGCTTCTTCACCGAAAAGGCGCCGAAGCCGCGCAGTTCGACCCGGTTTCCTTCGGCCATCGCCTGGGTGATCCGGTCGAAGATCGTGTTCACGATCTTTTCGACGTCGCGCTGATAGAGATGCGGGTTCTCATCCGCGATTTTCTGGATCAGTTCGGAGCGAATCATTAGCAGCCCTCCCTGTCCGTGCCGCGCCGATGCGGCGACATGTCACGGATCTGTGTCATCAAGACTATAGGGGCATCACCGGTTCCGATAAATAGTGCAGTCAAAACAACGGTGCGGTTTTGACCCACGTTCACGAAAAGACCCCGCCGCCCGGTGAGGGGCGACGGGGTCGAAAGCGTTCCGGGGCCGAAAAGGGCCCCGGATGGGCTCAGCGGTCGCCCTTGAGGGCGGCGCCAAGGATGTCGCCCAGCGAGGCGCCCGAATCGGAGGAGCCGTACTGCTCGACCGCTTCCTTCTCTTCGGCGATCTCGCGCGCCTTGATCGACAGGCCCAGCTTGCGGGTCTTGCTGTCGACGTTGGTGACGCGGACGTCGACCTTGTCGCCGACGCCGAAGCGCTCGGGGCGCTGCTCGGCACGGTCACGCGACAGATCCGAGCGACGGATGAAGGACTTCATGCCCTCATAGGTCACTTCGATGCCGCCGTCTTCGATCTTGGTCACCTCGACGGTGATGATCGAGCCGCGCTTCACACCACCGATGGCTTCGGCGAACGGATCGCCGTCCATGGCCTTGATCGAGAGCGAGATGCGCTCCTTCTCGATGTCGACCTCGGTGACCTTGGCCTTCACGACGTCGCCCTTGCGGAAGTCGCCGATCACGTCCTCGCCACGACCTTCCCAGGTCAGGTCCGACAGGTGAACCATGCCGTCGATGTCGCCCGGAAGGCCGACGAACAGGCCGAACTCGGTGATGTTCTTCACCTCGCCCTCGACCTCGGTGCCCTCGGGGTGGGTCTCGGCGAAGACTTCCCACGGGTTGCGCTGGGTCTGCTTCAGGCCGAGCGAGACGCGGCGCTTGGCGCTGTCGATCTCAAGCACCATCACTTCCACTTCCTGCGAAGTGGAGACGATCTTGCCGGGGTGCACGTTCTTCTTGGTCCAGCTCATCTCGGAGACGTGGACCAGACCCTCGACGCCCGGCTCCAGCTCCACGAAGGCGCCGTAGTCGGTGATGTTGGTCACGCGGCCGGTGTGCACGCTCTCGATCGGGAACTTGGCTTCCACCGAATCCCACGGATCGTCCTGCAGCTGCTTCATGCCGAGGCTGATACGGTGGGTTTCCTTGTTGATCTTGATGACCTGGACCTTGACGGTCTCGCCGATCGACAGGATCTCCGAGGGGTGGTTCACGCGGCGCCACGCCATGTCGGTGACGTGCAGCAGGCCGTCGACGCCGCCGAGATCAACGAACGCACCGTATTCGGTGATGTTCTTGACCACGCCGTCGACCGTCTGGCCTTCGTGCAGGTTGGCGATGACCTCGGCGCGCTGCTCGGCACGGCTCTCTTCGAGGATCGCGCGACGCGACACCACGATGTTGCCACGGCGGCGGTCCATCTTGAGGATCTGGAACGGCTGCTTGAGACCCATGAGCGGGCCGGCGTCGCGCACAGGGCGCACATCGACCTGCGAGCCGGGCAGGAAGGCCACGGCGCCGCCGAGATCGACGGTGAAGCCACCCTTGACGCGGCCGAAGATGGCGCCTTCGACGCGCTCTTCGTCGGCATAGGCCTTCTCGAGACGGTCCCACGCCTCTTCGCGGCGGGCCATCTCACGCGAGATGACGGCTTCGCCACGGGCGTTCTCAACCTGACGGAGGAAGACTTCGACCTCGTCGCCGGGCTTGAGGTCGGCCTGCTCGCCGGGGTTGGCGAATTCCTTGAGATCGATGCGGCCTTCCATCTTGTAGCCGACATCGATGATGGCCTGACCCGCCTCGATGGCGAGCACGCGGCCCTTGACGACGCTGCCTTCGGACGGCGTGTCGATTTCGAAGCTTTCGTTCAGGAGGGCTTCGAATTCCTCCATGGATGCTTTAGCGCACATGCGGTCAGTTTTTCCTTTGTAAGTCGCTATACGGGCCAGGCGGTTGTCTCCGCCGGTCTTTGGATTTCGGCTTGCCGACAGGGCGTCCAACGCGACCGGGGCCGGAAATTCCGACCCTGCCTCATCCTGCTCGCGCGCGAGACGCGCGCCGCCCTCTCGACGCCCGTGTCCATAGAGCAAAGCCGGTCCCGGATCAAGCAGCACGGCCACACTCGCCACGCCCCTGGGCCTCGCCCATTGCGCGATCCCTTCGCCGGCGCACTAATGGCGGCCCGGACAGGAGAGCTTGATGGACCTGGACATTCTACTCGCGGTCAACCGCATCGCAGGGCGCGACGCGCTGCTCGACACGTTGATCCTTCAGGTTGCTTCGAGCCCGCTGTTCAAGGGCATTCCAGTGATGATGCTGGTCTGGGGGTTGTGGATGCAGCCGCATGCCGCGCAGGCGAGACGCCGCGCCGCCCTTGCCGGAACCCTGGTAATGGCGGTGTTGGCGCTGGCAACGGGCCGGGTGCTGTCGATGACGCTGCCCTACCGGGCGCGGCCGATCCACGATGCCGATCTGCCGCTGCGGCTGGCGGACTCGGTCGGGGTGGACACGCTGAACGACTGGTCCGCCATGCCCAGCGACCACGCGGTGCTGTTCTTCGCGCTGGCCACCGGCATCGCGCTGGCCGACCGTCGCTGGGGTCTCGTGGCGCTGGCCCATGCGGTGCTGGTGATTGCGCTGCCGCGGGTCGCGCTCGGCTTCCACTGGCCGAGCGACATCCTCGTCGGCGGCGCGCTCGGCGTCGCGATGGCGCTGATCGCGGTGCCCTTGCTGCGGCGGGTTCTGCTGGACACAGGCCTGCTGGCCTGGCTCGAGTCCCGGCCGGGATTCAGCTACCCGCTGATGTTCCTTGTCGCGCACCAGCTCGGCACGATGTTCGCCTCGAGCCGCACCCTGCTGGGCGTGCTGCGCGACGTGCTCTCCGGTTAGCGGCCGAGCCGCTCCGCGACCCGCGCCACGGCAGCGGCGACCGCCTGCTCGACATCGAGCTCCGACGTATCAAGCAGATGCGCGTCGTCGGCCGGCCGCAGCGGCGCTTCGGCGCGGCCGGAATCGCGCAGGTCGCGGGCGCGGACATCCTCCAGCACGGCGCCGAAATCGGTCTCGACCCCGGCCGCGACCAGCTCTGCCAGCCGCCGCGCCGCGCGGGCCTCGGCGCTCGCGGTGACGAAGAGCTTCACCTCGGCCTCGGGGCAGATCACCGTGCCGATGTCGCGCCCGTCGAGCACCGCGCCACCTTCGCGCCGGGCGAAGCTGCGCTGGAATTCGAGAAGCGCCGCGCGCACCTCGCCGATCACCGCCACCTCGCTTGCCGCGCGCGCCACCTCGGGGCTGCGCAGCCCGGGCGCGGCCAGCGCCTCCGGGGTCAGGCCCCGTGCCGCCTCGACCGGATCGGCACCGGCCAGAACCTGCGCGCCGACAGCGCGGTAGAGCAGCCCGGTGTCGAGATGAGCAAAGCCGAAATGGGTGGCGACGGCGCGCCCCACCGTGCCCTTGCCCGCGGCGGCCGGGCCGTCGATGGCGACCGTGAAGATCATGCCCGCGCCACCCCGGCGCCGAGCCCCGTCATCAGCGGTTCGAACACCGGGAAGGAGGTGGCAATCGGACCGCCGTCATCCACGCGCATCGGCGCGTTCGTCGCCAAGCCCATCACCAGGAAGGACATGGCGATGCGGTGGTCGAGACGGCTTTCCACCGTGGCACCACCCGGCACCTGGCCGTGGCCGCAGCCATGCACGATCCACCAGTCCTCGCCCTCCTCGACCTCGACGCCGGCGGCACGCAGCCCCTGCGCCATGGCGTCGATCCGGTCGCTTTCCTTCACGCGCAGCTCCTTCACGCCGCGCATCACGGTCGGCCCTTCGGCGAAGGCCGCGACCACCGAGAGCACCGGATACTCGTCGATCATCGAGGCGGCACGGGCGGGCGGCACCTCGATGCCCTTCATGTTCGGCGAGAAACGCGCGCGCAGGTCGGCCACCGGCTCGCCCCCCTCCTCGCGCGGGTTCTCGTAGGTCAGGTCGGCGCCCATCTCGCGCAGCGTCTCGAACAGCCCGGCGCGGGTCGGGTTGAGGCCGATATTCGGCACCAGCACGTCCGAGCCCTCGGCGATCAACGCCGCGCAGACCGGGAAGGCGGCGGAGCTGGGATCGCGCGGCACCACGATGTGCTGCGGCTTCAGCTCGGGCTGGCCGGTGAGCGTGATCACCCGACCCTCATCTGTTTCCTCGACCACCAGTTCCGCGCCGAAGCCCGTCAGCATCCGCTCGGTATGGTCGCGGGTGGCTTCCTTCTCGATCACGACGGTCTTGCCGGGGGCGTTGAGACCCGCCAGCAGCACCGCCGACTTCACCTGCGCCGAGGGCACCGGCACGGTGTAGCGCACCGGCATCGGATCGCGCGCGCCGGTGATCGTCATCGGCAGCCGCCCGCCCTCGCGCCCTTCGGCCTTGGCACCGAACAGCGCCAGCGGATCGGTGACGCGACCCATGGGCCGCGAGCACAGCGAGGCGTCGCCGGTGAAGGTCACGGTGATCGGCGTGGTGGCCATCGCCCCCATGATCAGCCGCACCCCGGTGCCGGAATTGCCGCAGTCGATCACGCCCTCGGGCTCGGCAAAGCCGCCGACGCCGACGCCATGCACCGACCAGCGGCCGCCCCCGTGATCGGTGACCTCGGCTCCGAAGGCACGCATCGCCTTGGCGGTGTCGAGCACGTCCTGCCCTTCGAGCAGCCCCTCGATCACCGTCTCGCCGACCGAGAGCGCGCCAAGGATCAGGCTGCGATGGCTGATCGACTTGTCGCCCGGCACATGCGCCTCGCCCGACAGGGCGGGGCCGCGCTGGGACATCATCGGGATCGGATCGCCATGGCCGGACATCGGGGCACCTCGTGGTTTGCTCGGGCTCGTTCCTAGACCGACGCGGCGGCAGCGTCCACGCCCGGTGCCGCCTCAGGGCCGCCGGAAGGTGAGGTAATGCGGTCGCCGACCCTCGCGCAGCGCCTTTTGCTCGTAGCGGGTCGAGGGCCAGTCGGCCCAAGCGGCGTCGTCGGGGTGATCGACACGCACGAATCCCGCCTGCGGCACCTCTTCGAGGGTCTGGCGGACGTAATCGGGAATGTCGGTCGCGACCCGGAATTCGGCTCCGGGCTTCAGCACCCGGAACAGCGGCTCCAGATGTTCCTGCGTGACGAAGCGGCGGCGGTGATGGCGCGCCTTGGGCCAGGGGTCGGGGTAGTTGAGGAACGCCTTCTCGACGCTCGCATCTGGCAGCACGTCGAACAGGTCGCGCACGTCGCCCGGATGCACGGCGATGTTGTCCACCTCGGCATCGCGGATCTTGCCCAGCAGCATTGCCACGCCGTTGATGAAGGGCTCGGCCCCGATGATCGCGATGTCGGGGTAGCTCTTGGCCATGTGCACCAGATGCTCACCCCCGCCGAAGCCCACCTCGAGCCAGATCGGCTTACCGCCGAAACGCGCGTCGAGATCGAGCTTCTCGCGATCGGGGTTCACGTCCCAATCGACCGGCCCCGGCGACAAGGCGTCGAGATCGTGCTCGAGATGCTCTTTCTGCGTCGGGCGCAGCGTCTTGCCGTGGATGCGGCCATAGAAATTGCGCCAGGGGGCGCCGGAGGGGTGCGAACCTTTTTTCATGGCTGGCGGGTTAGCGCGGGCGGCGCCGCCACGCAACATGCCGAACGCCTCCGAGGCCGGGACGTCATGCCCGGTCCGGAACGAGAAAGGGGCAGAGCGCCTGCCCTGCCCCTTTGTCATTTCCGAGAACCGCGACGGGCCAACCGTCGGATGCCGGAGCTAGAGCCCGCGCTTGAGCGCCTCGGCCAGATCGGTCCGCTCCCAGGAGAAGCCGCCATCCGCCTCAGGCGCGCGGCCGAAATGGCCATAGGCCGCTGTGCGGGCATAGATCGGGCGGTTGAGCCCGAGATGGGTGCGGATGCCGCGCGGCGTCAGGTCCATCGCCTGCGCCACCGCGCGCTCGATTTCGGCGTTCGAGACCTCGCCGGTGCCATGGGTGTCGGCATAGATCGACAGCGGCCGGGCCACGCCGATGGCATAGGACAGCTGGATCGTGCAGCGCTCGGCCAGGCCGGCGGCGACGACGTTCTTGGCGAGGTAGCGCGCGGCATAGGCGGCCGAACGGTCGACCTTGGTCGGATCCTTCCCCGAGAAGGCGCCGCCGCCATGCGGCGCCGCGCCACCATAGGTGTCGACGATGATCTTGCGGCCCGTCAGACCCGCATCGCCATCCGGCCCGCCGATCACGAACTTGCCCGTGGGGTTCACCCACCATTCGGTCTTGTCGGTGATCCAGCCCTGCGGCAGCACGTCGCGGATGTAAGGTTCGACGATGGCGCGGATGTCGGCGCTGGTCTGACCCTCGTCGGAATGCTGGGTCGACAGCACGATCGAGGTTGCCTCGACCGGCATCCCGTTCTCGTAGCGCAGCGAGAGCTGGCTCTTGGCATCGGGGCGCAGCGTCGGCTCGGCGCCGGATTTGCGGACATCGGCGAGCCGCTTGAGGATTCGGTGCGCGTAATGGATCGGCGCCGGCATCAGCTCGGGCGTTTCGCTGCACGCATAGCCGAACATGATGCCCTGATCGCCAGCGCCTTCTTCCTTGCCCTCGGCGGCGTCCACCCCTTGGGCGATATGGGCCGATTGCGGATGCAGAAGGTTGGTCACCTCGACGTCGCGGTGGTGGAAGGCATCCTGCTCGTAGCCGATGTCGCGGATGCAATCGCGCACGATCCCCTCGACCCCGCCCAGCACCTGCTCGAGCTTAGCCTGATCCTTGAGACCGATCTCGCCGCCGACCACGACGCGGTTGGTGGTGGCGAAGGTTTCGCAAGCCACCCGCGCCTCCGGCTCCTCGGCGAGCAGCGCGTCGAGCACGGCATCGGAGATCCGGTCGCAGACCTTGTCGGGATGGCCTTCGGACACCGATTCGGAGGTGAAAATGTAGTTCTGGCGGGACATGAAGAGGTGCTCCATTGAAATTCGCCCGACACGCCAGGAAGCCGTTGTGCCGGGAATCCGCCCCCGCTACGCCCCGGCCCGCCCCCGGTCAAGCCGATTTCGGCGCATGGCTGCCAGTCCCAGAAGCGCCAGCAGGCCCAGCATAGGCGCGTCGCCCAGCCGCGCATAGGCGGGCGCGGCCCCGCGCGGCGGCAGCGGCGCGTCGATCGCGCCGGTCTCGTCCAGACCCAGCCGGGCGGTCACCCGGCCCTGGGCGTCGATCATCGCCGAGACGCCGGTATTGGCAACGCGCGCCATCGGCATTCGCTGCTCGATCGCCCTGAGCCGTGCCAGAGCGAGGTGCTGATAGGGGCCGGAGACGGTGCCGAACCAAGCGTCGTTGGTCATCAAGACCATCAGTCTCGGCCGCAGCGCCCCGGTGGCGGTAGCCGCGTTGACCTCGCGCGCAAAAATCCCCTCGTAGCAGATCAGGGGCAGCGCCAGCCCGATCCCGGGCACCGCGACCGGGTGCAGGCCGGGCCCCGGCGTGTAGCCGCCGCCCTCGCTGGCCGCCAATCCGTGGATGCCGAAGCGCGCGGCCCATTCGCCGAAGGGGACGTATTCGCCGAACGGCACGAGATGCGCCTTGTCATAGAGCGCCGCGATCTCGCCCGCCCCGTTCATGACGATGGCCGAGTTGTAGTAGCGCGCCGCCTCGCGACGCTGGATGCCAAGCATGACCGGCGCGCCACGCGCGGCGGCGGCGCCCTCGGCCAGCGCATCGCCCGACTGGTCGAGAAGCCAGGGCAACGCCGTCTCGGGCCAAATCACGAGATCGGGCACGTCGCCCTGCCCGGTCAGCGACATCAACCGCTGATGAAAGACCGGCAGCCAGTCCGGGTCCCATTTCAATGCCTGCACCGCGTTGGGCTGCACCAGCCGCACCACCGGCGCGCCTGGCCTCGGCGCCGGGGCCGGACCGGGGTCGAGCACGATCCAAGCCGCGAGGCAGGCCAGCGCCGGGATTGCCAGCGCGGCGCGCGCGCCGATCGCCAGCGCCGCCGCAGGCAAGCCCAGCGCGATCAATGTCAGCAGCGGAGCGCCTCCCAGCGCGGCGAGCTGCGCCACCGGCGTATCGATGAACACATGCCCCGGCATCGCCCATGGAAAGCCGGTGAACACCACGCCGCGCGCCATTTCGAGCGCGACCCACAAGGCCACGAGCAGCGCGTCGCCGCGCCGATGCGCGGCGGCGAAGGCCACGCCCCAGAACACCGCCAACCCGCCGCAGAGCAGCACCACGGCAAAGGGCGCCATCCAGCCGTCGCGTGCGGCATCGACGAAGAAGGGCTCGACCACCCAGGAGAGCGCCAGGCCGAACCAGCCCGCGCCGAAGCCCCAGCCGGTGAGAAAGGCGCCGCGCCGGGTCGCCGCATGGCGGCGCAGCACGAACACCAGCGCAAGGGCGGGCAACGTCAGCCACCATAGCCCCCATGGCGCCAGCCCCAGCGCCGCGAGCACACCGGCGAAACCGGCCAGCCCGGCGCGCGGCAAGGGCCGCGTCGCATGGTGCCGGACGGCCCGCCGGGCCGGCCGCAACGCGTCGTGCATCAACTCAGCCTTCCGCGCTTTCCGGCAAACGAATGCGCAGCCGCTTGATCCGGCGCGGATCGGCATCGATCACCTCGAACTCGATCCCAGCCGGGTGCTCGATCACCTCGCCGCGGGCAGGCACGTGGCCGGCCAGCATAGAGACCAGACCGCCAAGGCTGTCGATCTCCTCCTCGTCGATCTCCTCATGATCGGTGAGATCCATGCCGATCGCCCGCTCGAAGGTCTCGAGCGGCGTGCGCGCGAGCGCGAGCCAGACGCCGGGCTTCTCGCGCAGAAAGCTCTGCGCCTCGTCGACATCGTGTTCGTCCTCGATCTCGCCCACCACGGTCTCGATCAGGTCCTCGATGGTCACGAGCCCGTCGGTGCCGCCGTATTCGTCGATCACCAACGCCATGTGGATCCGCTCGGTCTGCATCTTTTGAAGCAGCACGCCGAGCGGCATCGAGGGCGGCACGAAGAGCAGCCGGCGCAGCATGTCGCGCAGGCTGAAATCCGGCCGCTCTGGCACGAAGCAGAACTTGAGCGCGAAATCCTTGAGGTTGACCAGCCCGATCGGCGTGTCGAGCGTGCCGTCGAAGACCGGGATCCGGGTCAGCCCGCTCTCGCGGAACACCTCGACCAACTCCTCGAGAGGAATGGTGACCGGTACTGCGGTGATGTCCGCCTTGGGCACCATCACGTCCTCGACCCGCATCCGACGCAGGTTGAGCATGCCCGGAACCGGCAGCACCTGAGCGAAGCCGCGCGGCGCCTCCACCGGTGGCAGCTCGGCCTCGGCGGGGTTCAGCACCCCGATGATGCGGCTGAAGAAACCGCGTCCGCCGCCATTCTCGGCGGTGACGCTACTTGGCCCCTCGGGACCATCTCCGTCGCCGTCGCGGGCATGTCCCGCATCGGCCGTATCAAACGCGTCGCCCATCGTCTCCTTCCGGTGCTGCAATGGCATGAGCGGCATATGGGTCTGCGATCCCCATTTTGCCAAGTGTTTCCGTCTCCAGACCTTCCATCAGCGCCGCATCCGCGTCGGTTTCGTGATCGAAGCCCAGCAAATGCAGGGTGCCGTGCACGAGAAGATGGCTGGCGTGATCGGCGAGACTCCGCCCGGCGGCCTCGGCCTCGGCGCGGCAGGTCTCGTAGGCGATGGCGATGTCACCCAGCTCGGTTGGACCCATGGGGTCGCGCCGGGGCGGCGACGGCCTGCTTCCGGGCGCGGCTGCCCCCCGCTCCTCGGAAGGCCAGCTCAGCACGTTGGTAGGCTTGGGCTTGCCACGGAAATCGGCGTTGAGATCGGCGATCCGCGCGTCCGAACAGCCCAGCAGGCTGATCTCGAAGCCGGAGGGGTCGAGGCCGGCGCCGCGCAGCGCGGCGGCGCAGGCGGTCTCCGCCAGCGCTTCCAGCCCCACCGCTTCCCAGCGGTGATCCTCCAGCAGGCAATCGACCAGCGGCGGCCGCGGGCGCTCAGGCCGCGCCATCGGCTTCGTAGGCATCGATGATCGCCGCGACCAGCGGGTGACGCACCACGTCCTTGGAGGTGAAGTAGTTGAAGCTGATCTTGGGGATGTTCTTGAGCAGACGCTCGGCGTCATGCAGCCCCGAGGTGACGCCGCGCGGCAGGTCGACCTGGCTGCGGTCGCCGGTGACGACCATGCGCGAGCCCTCGCCCAGACGGGTGAGGAACATCTTCATCTGCATCGTCGTGGCGTTCTGCGCCTCGTCGAGCACGACGAAGGCGCGGCTCAGGGTTCGACCGCGCATGAAGGCCAGCGGCGCGATCTCGATCACCTTCTCCTCCATCATCTTGGAGGCCTGCTTGCCGGGCAGGAAATCGTTCAGCGCGTCGTAGAGCGGCTGCATGTAGGGATCGACCTTCTCCTTCATGTCGCCGGGCAGATAGCCGAGCTTCTCGCCCGCCTCGACCGCCGGGCGCGACAGGATGATCTTGTCGACATGGCCCTGCAGGAACATCGACACACCCACCGCCACGGCGAGATAGGTCTTGCCGGTACCGGCCGGGCCGATGCCGAAGCACAGTTCGTTGTCGAACAGCGCGCGCACATAGGCCTTCTGCGCCTCAGTCCTGGGCTCGACGAGCTTGCGACGGGTCTTGATCTCGATGCGCTCGGCTGCCGGGTCGGCCTTGAACAGGTCGATCTGGTCGGCGTCGACGGGTTCGGGCGCCGCCATCCGCAGTTCACGATCCACGTCGCCGGGCTCGACCGGCCGGCCGGCTTCGAGCCGGGCATAAAGCGCGTTGAGCACCCGCGCCGCCTCCGTGCCCGAGTCGTCCTCGCCGATCACGGAGAGCCGATTGCCGCGCCGCAGGATCTGCACCCCCAGCCGCTCCTCGATCGCCGCGATGTGCCGGTCATGCTCACCGCACAGATCTATCAGAAGGAAATTGTTCGGAAACTCGAGAACGGTCTCGGTCGGGGTGGCGATGGACAAGCAGAACTCCTCATGCCGGGTGGCGCCGATGGACCCCCCGATGGTCGCAATTCGCGGCGGGCCGCGCAAGCGGATCAGGCGAGCTATGGCAATCAACGCGCGGTGCGATGCACGGTTTCCCCGATGCCATGCGAAAAGGGCCGCGCCTTGCGGCGCGGCCCCTTGGATTTCGCCCGTTATGCGTGCTCAGAGCGGATCGGGGATCGGGGAGCCGGATTTGAACGGCCCGACCACGACGTTGGGCTGCGCCACGCCCGAGCAGACCGGAAGCCCGTCCGGCGTCAAGCGCTCGGACATGTAGCCCTCGACGCCGTCATCGATGATCCAGTGATCGCAGCCATCCGGGTCGACCCAGATACCCGCCACCATGGTCGACAGGTCATGCGAATTGATGCCCCGGTCGACGGTCTTGTCCGGACCGATCGGGGCGCAGGCGGCGGTGGCGCCGAGCAGGCCGAGGATCGCGAAGCTCTTGGAAATCGTCATGTTCGTGCTCCTCAACGCAGGCAATAGACTTCGACGCGGCGGTTGGCCTGCATCCCGGCGGCGGTGGCGTTCGACGCCTTGGGCTTGCGCTCGCCAAAGCCGCGCACATCGACCACGCGGGCACCCACCTCCTGCGCCACCTGCGCCACCGCGCGGGCGCGGTTGTCGGACAGGGTGATGTTGTACTCGTCGCTCGCGCGGCTGTCGGTATGGCCGTAGATCAGGAAGCCGAAGGCGTTGGCTTGGGTGAAGAACTGGCGCAGCCGGGCGCGGCCGGCGGCCGAAATGTGCCATTTGTCGGTGGCGAACAGCGTGTCGGTCGGCACCACGCCGCAGATCTCCGAACGATGACAGACCGGCGAGCCGTCGCGCAGGCGGCGCGGCCCCATGAACCCCTCGGCGCCGTCATCCATCGCCCAGTGTTCGCACCCGTCGGGATCGATCCAGATGTTGGGCGTGTAACGTTCGGCGGGGATGATCCGCGGATCCTGCGCCAGCGCCGGCGCGCTCAGCGACCCGAATGCCAGCGCGGCCACCACGATCCCCCCGGCCGCGGCGCGCAACTTTTCCGTCATGAATGAGGCCACTTGTTCCGATCCTTCCCGAACTTCTGACGCGATGATCTCCACCTTGGCAGCCGGGCGGAGATCGGCTGGATCCAAGTGTTAATGCGGATCAGGGCTTTGGGAAGGCCTCGGCATGAAATTGCCGATACTAGATGCAACAGTGGAGGCCGATTAAAGGGAATTGTCCTTCAAGCTGCGACGCGACGGCTCGAAACGCCCGATCGAGGCGTCTGTCACGCCTCGATTCTGCCGCAATCCTGCTGTGGCGAGACCGATTCCCCGCAGGCTCAGTCGATCAGCGTTCCGGCCAGCGAGTTCGGCCCCGACGCGGTGATCCGCACACGCGCGATCTCGCCGCGCAGGCTTTCGGGCGCCTCGACATGTACCGCGAAGAGGTGCTCGGACTTGCCGACCATCTGGCCGGGCAGCCGTCCCGTCTTCTCGAACAGCACGGTGGTTTCCTGGCCGACCATCGCCTCCTGCGCCGCGCGCTGCTGCTCGCCCAGAAGGCCCTGCAGCCGCTGCAGCCGCGCATCCATCACCTCCGGCGCCACCTGCGTCTTGCGCTCGGCGGCAGGCGTGCCGGGGCGCGGCGAATACTTGAAGGAGAAGGCCGAGCCGTAGCGGACCTCCCGCACCAGATCCATCGTCGCGTCGAAATCGGCATCGGTCTCGCCGGGAAAGCCCACGATGAAATCCGAGGTGAGCAGGATGTCGGGGCGCGCCGCACGGATCCGCTCGATCAGGCGCAGATACTGCTCCGCGGTGTGCTTGCGGTTCATCGCCTTGAGAATGCGGTCAGAGCCGGACTGCACCGGCAGGTGCAGATAGGGCATCAGCTTCGCCTCGTTCCCATGCGCCGCGATCAGCGCCTCGTCCATGTCGTTGGGATGAGAAGTGGTGTAGCGGATCCGTTCAAGCCCATCGATCTGCGCGAGTTGACCGACCAGCGCCGCGAGCCCGCCCTCCGCACCATCGAGATCGCCGTGCCACGCGTTGACGTTCTGGCCCAGCAGGGTGATCTCGCGCACCCCCGCCTCGACCAGCCCGCGCGCTTCGGCGACGATCCGCGCCGCCGGACGGCTGACCTCGGCGCCGCGGGTATAGGGCACCACGCAGAAGGCGCAGAACTTGTCGCAGCCCTCCTGCACGGTCAGGAAGGCCGTCGGGCCGCGCTTGGCCTTGGGACGGGTCTTCAGCGTCTCGAACTTGTCGTCCTCGGGAAACTCGGTGTCGACGGCGCGACCGCCCTGCCCGACCCGGGCTTCCATCTCGGGCAGCCGGTGGTAGCTCTGCGGCCCCACAACGAGGTCGACCAGCGGCATGCGGTTGAGGATCTCCTCGCCCTCGGCCTGCGCCACGCAGCCCGCGACACCGATCTTCAGCCCGGGCTTCGCCTCCTTGAGCGGCCGCAGCCGGCCGAGGTCGGAATAGACCTTCTCGGCGGCCTTCTCGCGGATGTGGCAGGTGTTGAGCAGCACCATGTCGGCCTCGTCGGCCACCTCGGTGGTGACGTAGCCGGACGCGCCCAGCGCCTCGGCCATGCGCTCGCTGTCATAGACGTTCATCTGACAGCCATAGGTCTTGATGAAGAGCTTCTTGGGCGCCTGGTCCATCGCGGCCATCCTCTGCGAGATCAGGGGCGCGGTGTAGGCCAAAGCCCGGCATCTTGCAATGTCGGCCCGGCCCGGCCATCCCTGTCGGAACGGCAAGAGGGGCGGCGATGGAGCATCACGGCATCGAGGCGCTGGGCACGGCGCTGACAGGATCCGGCGACGGGCCGCTGGCGCTGGTGCTGGCCGAGGACGACGTCGAGCTCGACGGAACGCTGCGCCATCACCTCGATCTCGGCTTCGCCTGCGTTCTGGCGGTGGTGCCGGACGACCTGCCCCGCCCCGCCCTCGCGGACCCCCGGATCAGGCTGCTGCGCGCCGAGACCCGTGCCGGGTCCTCGGTCACGAATATCGTCAACGCGGCGATCGCGGCAGCGGTGCCGGGGCGCTGGATGTTTTACGGCTTCAACGCCGAGTACCTGTTTTTCCCCTTCTGCGAGGACCGGGGCGTGGCCGAACTTTGCGCCTTTGCGATGGAGGAACGGCGCGACGCGCTGGGGGGCGTGACGGTCGATCTCTTCGCCGCCGATCTCGACGCGCATCCGGGCGGCGTCTCGCCCGAGGCGGCGCATCTCGACCGGATCGGCTATTTCGCCCATGGCCGCCGCGACGCCCATGGCCACGAGCTCGACCGGCAATGGGACATCTTCGGCGGGTTGCGACTGCGCTTCGAAGAGCACGTCCCCGAGGACCGCCGACAGATCCAGCGCCCCGGCCTGTTTCGCGCGGCGCCGGGGCTGCGGCTCGGTCCGGACCGCCTGTTTGATCAGAAGGAATACAACAGCTTGCAATGCCCCTGGCACCGCTCGCCCACCGTCGCCGTCGCCTCGTTCCGCGCGGCCAAGGCCCTGCGCCGCAACCCCGCCTCACGCGAGGCGATCGGCGGCTTCGACTGGCCGGGCGCCGCCCGGTTCGATTGGCACTCGCGCCAGCTTCTGGATCTCGGGCTGATCGAGCCCGGTCAGTGGTTCTGACCCCGAACCCCGATCAGGCCCGGCCGTAGGCCTCGGCGATGGCGATCTGCATCGCCGCCGCCGGATCGCGATGCGCCCAGGACACCAGTTGGAAGGCAGGGTAGAACCGCTCGCAGGCCGCGAAGGCGGTCTGGATCATCCGGTCGACCTGCTCGGCCCCGGCAATCTGCCCGCCCGCCAGCACCAGCCCGTAGCGATAGACCATCATCTCCTGCTCGCCCCACCAGCCGAAGCCACCCATCCAGCAGCGGTCGTTGATGCGGTTGATGAGGTCGAGGATCTGCGGCAGGCGCGGCTCGGGCGGCTGCATCTCGAACATGCAGGCCAGGCGCAGCGTCTCGTCGGCAGGCTGCCAGGCAAGCGTCACCGCGTAGTCCCGCCACTGACCCGACAGCGTCATCGCGATCTGGTCCTCGGCCACGCGCTCCACCGACCAGGCGTTCAGGTCGGCGACCTGTTCGACCAGGTCGATCGGGTGAATCTCGTCGTCGAGAAACGACTCTGACAGCGCCATGACGGCCTCTTTTCTTTGCGGCGACGGGCAGCGGAACGCCCGTCCTGGGTTCGGCCGGAGGGTGCTTTCACCCGCCCGGCTTCGGGTGTATATGGTGAGTCTCGACCGAGTCGCTGTAAAGCCGTTTCTTGGGGATAATCCTTCCGATTCGGCCGATTCGAGAATCACTCCCGACATTTCTTGTGGATAACCGAATCGGTGCCTGCCCGCGGCTGCCGTCGCGCGCCCGTTGCGCCGTTCCCCGGCTTACGGCAGCTTGCGCGGCAAAACGGGAGACCTGCATGAACACCGACCTTCTCAAGCGCCTATGCGAAACCCCCGGCGTGCCGGGGCACGAGCACCGCGTGCGCGACCTGATCACCGCCGAGATCGAGGGCCTGTTCGACCATGTCGAGACCGACCCGATGGGCAGCCTGCTGTGCCGTCGCGACGCGCGACGCGAGGACGCGCCGCGGATCATGCTGCTGTGCCACATGGACGAGATCGGCTTCCTGGTCAGCCATATCGACGAGAAGGGCTTCGTCTGGCTGCACCCGGTGGGTGGCTTCGACCCGCGCAACCTGTTCTCGCGCCGGGTGCTGGTCTGCACCGACGAAGGCGACATCAAGGGCGTGATGAACCCGGGCGGCAAGCCGGTGCACATCTCCACCCCCGAAGAGCGCAAGAAGATCCCGACCCCGACCGAGTTCTTCGTCGACACCGGTCTCGGGACGAAGGCGGCCGACAGGATCAAGGTCGGCGACATGGTGGTGATGGACGAACCGTTCCTCGAGATGGGCGAAAAGTTCGTCTCCAAGGCGCTCGACAACCGCGTCGCCTGCTGGCTCGGCATCGAGGCGATCCGCCAGCTCGGCGACAAGGGCCGCGGCGCCGAGATCCATGTCGCCTTCACCTGCCAGGAGGAGGTCGGGCTGCGCGGCGCCAAGACCGCCGCCTACAAGGTGCGTCCCGACATCGGCATCGGCGTCGACACGACGCTGGCTTGCGACACGCCCGGCGTGCCGGACAAGGACCGCACCACCCGGCAGGGTGACGGCTTCGGCCTGCATGTGCGCGACGGCAGCTTCATCTCGGATCGCGGCCTTGTCGCGGATTTCGAGAAGCTCGCGCGCGAGAAGGAGATCCCGTTCCAGCGCACCATGCTGGCTGCCGGCGGTCAGGACGGCGCGGCGGCGCAGCAGGCGGCGGCGGGCGCACGCGCCATCGGCGTGGTAGTGGGCACCCGCTACATCCACACCGTGACCGAGATGGTCGACCGCTCCGATCTCGAGGCGGCGCGCGACATTCTGAGCGCCTATCTCGAAGGCTTCGAGGGCTGATCCAGCGGCGGGCGGTCGCCATGGCCGCCCGCCACCGTTCGAACCGGTGACATCATGACCCTTCACGAAGCCTTGGCCCGGCGCGTGGCCGAAGCCCGCTACCCCGGCGCGGCAGCCCTGTTCTGGACCGGCTCGCTGGCGCGCGGCACTGGCACGCGAAGCTCCGACATCGACCTCGTCGTCGTCTTCGACCGGCTCGACCATGCATGGCGAGAGAGCTTTCTCGAAGAGGGGCGGCTCTTCGAGGTCTTCGTGCATGATCTCGACTCACTCGGCCTGTTCTTCGAGAAGGATGCCACGCGCGGCCTCCCGGTGCTCATGGACATGGTGACCCGCAGCGTCGTCCTGCGCGCCGGCCCGGTGGCGGACGCGGCGCGAAGTCTGGCCGAGCGCCGCCTTGCCGAAGGTCCGCGCCCCTGGAGCGCAGCGGAGCTCGAGCGCTCTCGCTTCATCGCGGGCGACCTGCTCGAAGACCTGCGCGGCGCGACCGATCCCGACGAGATCCGCATCATCGGTGCGCTGCTCTATCCGCACGCGCTGGATCACCTGCGCCGGTCGCGCGGGCTTTGGAGCGGGCGCGGCAAGCACGCCTTGCGCCTGTTGCGCGAGGAGGAGAGCGAAATCGGCCCAGCGCTGATCACCGCTTTCGAGGCATTGTTCGCGCGAGCCGAGCCGGGGGCGGTTGTCGAGACGGTCGACCGCATCTACGCGCCCTGCGGCGGCCCCTTGGTGGAATGGCGCAATGACGCGCCGCCGCACCGCGCCTCCTTACATGCAAGAGGGCGGCCCCGACGGGCCGCCCCTTTCACATCTCGATGACCGGCCGGGCGATCAGTTCGAGGTCTTGGTCTCCAGCGCGGCGATCCGGGCCTTGAGCGCCTCGTTCTCCTCGCGTGCCTTCTGCGCCATGGCGCGCACCGCGTCGAACTCCTCGCGGGTCACGAGGTCACGATCCGCCAGCCAACGGTCGAGCATCGACTTCATGGCGTTGTTGGCCTCGTCCTTCGCGCCCTGTGCCACGCCCATCGCGTTGGTCATCAGCTGCGACAGATCGTCGAAGATCTTGTTTCTCGATTGCATGGCGGGTCTCCGCTGTTTCGGGCTGGCCTCTATATGGGCGGCGCGGAGCCCGGCGACAAGGCGACGACCTGCGCGCCGACGTGGGCCGCTCACGACATGGCGAGGCCCCGCCTTCCGGCGCGGTTGCCCGGATTGACAAGCCCCGGCACCCCGCCGCAGGTATCGCGCCATGAATGGCATCCCCTTCCCCGAGATCTCGCCCGAGATCTTCACGATCTCGCTTGGCGGGTTCGAATTCGCGCTGCGCTGGTACGCGCTGGCCTATATCGTCGGCATCCTCGCGGGCTGGCGGCTTTCGGTCGCGGCGCTCAAGCGCCCCGGCCTGTGGCCCGGCGACCGCCCGGCCATGACCCCGCCCGAGCTCGAGAACCTGCTGAGCTGGATCATTCTCGGGATCATCGGCGGCGGCCGGCTGGGCTACGTGCTGATCTACCAGCCGGGCTACTACCTGACCCACCCCTGGGAGATCCCCTTCCTGTGGCAGGGCGGCATGTCCTTCCATGGCGGATTTATCGGCGTGATCCTCGCGATCCTGATCTTCGCGCGACGCCACCGCCTGCCGCTGGGCGGCGTCGCCGATACCATCGCACTGGCCACCCCGCCCGCGATCCTGCTGGGCCGCCTCGCCAACTTCATCAATGCCGAACTCTGGGGCCGCCCGACCGATCTGCCATGGGGCGTGATCTTCCCCGGGGCCGCCGCGCAGGACTGCCCCGGTGTCGAAGGGCTCTGCGCGCGCCATCCCTCGCAGCTCTACGAGGCCGGCATCGAGGGGCTGTTCCTGCTCGTGCTGTTCATCCTCATGGCGTTTCGCTGGGGCGCACTGAAACGGCCCTGGATCCTGTCGGGCACCTTTTTCCTGGTCTACGGCATCGGGCGCTTTCTGGTGGAATTCGTGCGCCAGCCCGACGCGCAGTTCGTCTCGCCCGGCAACCCGCTCGGTCTGGCGCTGCATGTCGATGGCTGGGGCCTGACGATGGGCCAGATCCTGTCCTTGCCGATGATCCTCGCCGGGATCGCGGTGATCGCCCATGCCCGGCGCCGCGCGCCCGCCACGGCATGACGGCGCTACGCGAGATCCTGCTGCGGCGCATCGCCGCCACCGGGCCGATCGGCATCGCCGATTACATGACCGAATGCCTGCTGCACCCGGTGCATGGCTATTACACGACCCGCGATCCGTTGGGCACGGGCGGCGATTTCACCACCGCGCCCGAGATCAGCCAAATGTTTGGCGAGCTTATCGGCCTCGCCCTGGCGCAAGCCTGGCTCGAACAAGGCGCACCCGCGCCGTTCGCGCTGGTCGAGCCGGGGCCGGGGCGCGGCACGCTGATGGCCGACATGCTGCGCGCCACAGCCCGGGTCCCGGGCTTTCACGCCGCGCTCCAGCTGCATCTGGTCGAGGCCTCGCCCACGCTGCGCGCGGCGCAGGCCGAACGGCTGCCCGACGCGACATGGCACGACCGGCTCGACCAGATCCCCGACGATCTGCCGCTCTTCCTCGTCGCCAACGAGTTCTTCGACGCGCTGCCGATCCGCCAGTTCATCCGCGACGGGTCCGGCTGGCGCGAACGGGTGATCGGGCGCGACGGCGACCGGCTGGTCTTCGGCCTGACCGCGCCGGCACCGCTGACGCAGCTCGAACACCGCCTGGCCGACACGGTCGACGGCGACATGGTCGAGATCTCCCCGGCCCTGCCCGCGCTGGTCGGCGAAATCGGCGCCCGCATCGCCGAGAATGGCGGCGCGGCGCTGATCGTCGATTACGGCGGCCGCGGCACGACGGGCGACAGCTTCCAGGCGGTGCAGGGCCACCGCAAGGTCGATCCGCTCGATGCGCCCGGCGCCGCCGACCTGACCGCGCATGTCGATTTCGACGCGCTGGCCCGCGCCGCCGCCCCGGCCGCCTGCGCCGGGCCGGTGCCGCAAGGGGTCTTTCTCGAACGCCTCGGCATCACGCCGCGCGCCCAAGCGCTCGCCGCGCGGCTCGAAGGCGCGGCGCTCGACCGCCATGTTGCCGCGCATCGCCGCTTGACCCACCCCGAAGAAATGGGCGACCTGTTCAAGGTAGCCGCACTTCATCCGTGCAATGCCCCGCCGCCACCCGGATTTGAGACGTGAACGCCGCAACGCCGCTCGACATCATCACCGCCGACAGCCTCGCGCCGCTGCGCCATGGCTTCTTCGGCCGTGCCGGCGGCGCCTCGTCCGGCGTCTTTGCCGGTCTCAACTGTGGTCCGGGCAGCTCCGATCAGCACGAGGCCGTCCGCATCAACCGCGCCCGCGTGGCGCGGGAGATGGAGGTGGCGCCCGAGGCGCTGATCGGCCTTTACCAGATCCATTCCGCCGACGTGGTGAAGGTCACTGCGCCGGGGGGCGAGCCGGCCCGCGCCGACGCGCTGGTCACCAACCGCCCCGGCCTCGCGCTCACCATTCTCACCGCCGATTGCCAGCCTGTGCTCTTCGCCGATGCCGAGGCGCAGGTGATCGGTGCCGCCCATGCGGGCTGGAAGGGAGCGCTGGCGGGCGTGCTCGACGCCACGATCGACGCGATGGTGGATCTCGGCGCGCGGCGCGACCGGATCCGCGCGGTGATCGGCCCGACCATCAGCCAGCGCTGCTACGAGGTCGGCCCGGAAATGCTCGACGCCTTTCTCGCCGAGGACCCGGAGGCGGCGCGGCATTTCGCGCAAGGCCAAGGTGACCGACTGCTCTTCGATCTGCCAGGCTTCGGCCTGCGCCGACTGCGCGCCGCCGGCATCGCCTCGGCCGAATGGACCCGGCACTGCACCTATTCCGATCCGGCGCGGTTCTTCAGCTATCGCCGCGCCACCCATGCGCGCGAGGCCGATTACGGACGGCTGATCGCGGCGATCCGGCTCTGAGGCCCGAAACAATCCGTTTCGCCCGACATCTTTGACAATCGTGCTCCGCCGACCCATTGTCGCCGGGAACCCAACAGCTTCGGGTGTTGTCGGTGGGGGCCGACAGCCGATGTGACGACCGAAAGGTGATCGCATGGCACTACCCCTGCCCGTTACTCGCGTCCCGGCCCGCGCCGGGGCGTCGCTCCCCGCGTCCTATCACGACACTTCGCCACCCGCACAGCCGACGCTGATGCGGCGGATCGAGATCATGACGCTCTGTCGCGATCACCCCGGCGATATCGTCGAGTGCAGCCGCACCGTCCCCGCCGCCCCGATCTTCGAGGAAGCGGTCGCGGCCTTTGCGCATGGCGCCCAGATCCCGACCGAACGCGGCCTCGTCGCGGTCGAGGACCTGCTGCCCGGCGACAAGGTCAAGACGGTGGGACGCGGCTTTCGCACCCTGCTTTGGCGTGGCGGCACGACGCTGGTCGCGGACGTGCCGGGCCAGTCGCCCGAGATGGGCCGCCTCACCCGGGTCGCGGCCGACGCTCTGGGGATCGCGCGGCCAATGCACGACCTCGTGCTCGGGCCGATGGCCAATCTGGTTCGCCACGGCGCCGCGATCGAGCGGCTGACCGGACACCGGGCCGCAGCCCTGCCGGCGCGCGACCTGATCGACGGGATGGGGGTGGTGGAGCTACGCCCGCCCTCGGCGGTACAGGTGTTCCATCTGGGCTTCGAGCGGCACGAACGTATTCTCGCCAACGGCGTCGAGGTCGAAAGCTACCACCCCGGCCCAGCCCGGCTGGCGCGCCTTTCGCCTGAGGACCGCGCGCTGTTCCTGTCCTGCTTTCCGCATCTCGAACGGATCGAGGATTTCGGCCCGCCTGCCCTGCCGAGGCTGCGGCTGGCCGAACTCGATCAGGTCGCCTGAGGCCGGCGCCTCAGGCCTTGCGCGACAACCGCTCCTCGAGCACGTCGAAGGGCACGCCGGGCTCGGCCTTGGCGTTGCGGATCACCAGCGAGGTCTTGACGCTGGCGACGTTCGGCGCCGCGGTCAGCTCGCCGGTGAGAAAGGACTGGAAGCTGCGCAGGTCGGGCGCCACGCATTTGAGGATGAAGTCCACCTCGCCATTGAGCATGTGACACTCGCGCACGAGCGGCCAGCCGTTGCACCGCGCCTCGAAGGCCGACAGCTCCGCCTCGGACTGGCTCACCAGCCGGACCATGGCAAAAACCGACACGTCGAAGCCCAGTTCGCGGGCGTCGACATCGGCATGGTAGCCGCGAATGTAGCCCTGCTCCTCGAGCGTGCGCACCCGGCGCAGGCAGGGCGGCGCCGAAATGCCGACGCGGCGGGCCAGCTCCACGTTCGTCATCCGGCCATCGGCCTGCAGCTCGGCCAGGATCATCCTGTCGATCTCGTCGAGTTTCGCCCCGGGCATCATCTTCTCCATGAATCTTGCGCATCACCTAGGACAGACCGCGTGCGGGCGCAAGAATATTGCACGCGTGCGCAACATCGTGACCCTGAGGGTGACGCGGCGGCCGCAGGTCGAACCGCTTCCCGCGCGGCGGGGTTTGCAGCGCCGGGGACAGTGGCTATATGCAGCCGACTTCAGGCTTGCAAGGGGACGTCCCATGACCACGCGGCGCGACACTCGGGTTCTCATCATCGGTTCCGGCCCGGCGGGTTACACCGCCGCAGTCTATGCCAGCCGGGCGATGCTGCAGCCGATCCTGGTGCAGGGCCTCGAGCCGGGCGGCCAGCTCACCACCACCACCGATGTCGAGAACTGGCCCGGTGACAACTCCGTTCAGGGCCCCGACCTGATGGTACGCATGGAAAGCCATGCGCGCGAGATGGGCGCCGAGGTGATCACCGACATCATCACCGATCTCGACCTGTCGAAGCGGCCCTTCGTGGCCCGTGGGGACAGTGGCACCGAATACGTGGCCGAAGCGGTGATCCTCGCCACCGGCGCCCGCGCCAAGTGGCTCGGCCTGCCCTCCGAAGAGGCCTTCAAGGGTTTCGGCGTCTCCGCCTGCGCAACCTGCGACGGCTTCTTCTATCGCGGTCAGGAGATCGTGGTGGTCGGTGGCGGCAACACCGCCGTCGAAGAGGCGCTGTTCCTCACCAACTTCGCCTCCAAGGTCACGCTGATCCACCGTCGCGACGAGTTGCGCGCGGAGATGGTGCTGCAAAAGCGCCTGTTCGAGCACCCGAAGGTCGAGACGCTGTGGCATCACCAGCTCGACGAGGTGGTGGGCGAGGACAATCCGAAGGGCGTGACGGCGGTCCGGGCCAAGGACGTGCGGACCGGCGAGATCACCGAAATCCCTGCCAAGGGCGTCTTCATCGCGATCGGCCACGCTCCTGCCTCCGAACTGGTGAAGGATCAGCTCGAGACGCATCACGGCGGCTACGTGAAGGTCGAGCCGGGCACGACCCGCACCTCGATCCCCGGCGTCTTCGCCGCAGGCGACCTGACCGACCATGTCTATCGTCAGGCCGTGACCTCGGCCGGCATGGGCTGCATGGCCGCGCTGGATGCCGAACGTTTCCTGGCCGAGCACGGTCAGGCCGCGGAAGTGGCGGGCCATGAAAAGGACGAGACGCTGCCGCTGGGCTACGGCGCGCCCGAAGCCGCAACCGCGAAGTGATGGACGGGGCGGAGCTTCTCCGCCCCTTTTCGGGTCGGCTATGGCGGATCTGCGCCGCTGGAGCCAACCCGCTGGCCTTGGTCGCCAACCCCGAGGGCCGGTTTCACCATGACGGCCAGCCGGCGATCTACGTCTCTTTGAGCCCCGAAGGGGCGGCGGTGGCACTGGCCACCTATCTGCGCCCGGACGACCCGCCGCGCCGGCTCTGGCCGCTGGAACTGGCCGCGCCCCGCATCGCCGACCTGCGTGAAGACGAAAACTGCGTTGCCTTGGGCGTATGTCCCGACGATCTGACGGCACGATGGGCAGAGGACCGGGCCGCGGGTCGCCCCGCCCGCAGCTGGCGCGCCTCCGACCGGACGCGCGCGCTCGGTGCGACCGGTTTTCTCTATCGCTCGCGCAAGGCGCCCGAGCATGCGCATCTGGTGCTGTTCTCCGCATCCGGGCTGCATCAGGCAGGCCCCTCGCGGCGCTGGCCCGAACCGCTGCCTGATCGCTAGGCGGCGTGTTCGCCTTTCGCCTGCCTCTTTGCCTCTCCGTTCCGCAGCGCCCGCCTCTCGTAGAAAACGGTCCGTTTTGTAAGCCCCGCCCCTTGCGACCAGACAAAGCCGCAGTCTAGGAGCGGCACAAGCCCCCCATTTTCGGCCCCTGGAGAACTGCTTTGATGGCCTCGAACCTCGCCCCGATTCCCGAACTCTATGTTTCCTACGAGTCTGCCCAGAAGCTGAAGGTCGAGGCCGGGACCCTCGTCTCGCACGACCTGACGCCGCGCCAGATCTGCGACCTCGAGCTGCTGATGAACGGCGGCTTCAACCCGCTCAAGGGTTTCCTCTCCGAGGCGGATTACGACAGCGTCGTCGAGACCATGCGCACCCAGGACGGTGCGCTGTGGCCGATGCCGATCACGCTCGACGTCTCCGAGAAGTTCGCCGAGACGGTCGAGTTGGGCCAGGACATCGCCCTGCGCGACCAGGAGGGCGTGATCCTCGCCACCATGACCGTCACCGACAAATGGGTGCCCAACAAGTCGCGCGAGGCCGAGAAGGTCTTCGGAGCCAATGACAGCGCGCACCCGGCGGTGAACTATCTGCACAACCACGCGGGCAACGTCTATCTCGGCGGCCCGGTGACCGGCATCCAGCAGCCGGTGCATTACGACTTTAAGGCACGGCGCGACACGCCGAACGAGCTGCGCGCCTATTTCCGCAAGATGGGCTGGCAGCGCATCGTTGCCTTCCAGACCCGCAACCCGCTGCACCGCGCGCACCAGGAACTGACCTTCCGCGCCGCGCGCGAGGCGCAGGCCAACCTGCTGATCCACCCGGTGGTGGGCATGACCAAGCCGGGCGATGTGGATCACTTCACCCGCGTGCGTTGCTACGAGGCGGTGCTCGACAAGTACCCGTCCTCCACCACCCATCTGTCGCTGCTCAACCTCGCGATGCGCATGGGCGGCCCGCGCGAGGCGCTGTGGCACGCGCTGATCCGCAAGAACCACGGCCTGACCCATTTCATCGTCGGCCGCGACCATGCCGGCCCGGGCAAAAACAGCCAGGGCGAGGATTTCTACGGCCCCTACGACGCCCAGGAGCTGGTGCGCCAGCACCAGGAGGAGATCGGCATCGAGATGGTCGACTTCAAGCACATGGTCTACGTGCAGGAGAAGGCCCAGTACTACCCGATCGACGAGGTGCCCGAAGGCTCGACTGTGCTCAACATCTCGGGCACCGAGCTGCGCCGCCGCCTGGCCGAGGGTCTCGAGATCCCCGAGTGGTTCTCCTTCCCCGAGGTGGTCCGCGAGCTGCGCCGCACCTCGCCCGAGCGCTCAAAGCAGGGCTTCACCGTGTTCTTCACCGGCTTCTCCGGCTCGGGCAAGTCGACCATCGCCAATGCGCTGATGGTCAAGCTGATGGAGATGGGCGGCCGCCCGGTGACGCTGCTCGACGGCGACATCGTGCGCAAGAATCTCAGCTCGGAGCTGGGCTTCTCCAAGGAGCACCGCGACCTCAACATCCGCCGCATCGGCTACGTGGCGAGCGAGATCACCAAGAACGGCGGCATCGCGATCTGCGCGCCGATCGCGCCCTATGCCGCGACCCGTCGCGCCGTGCGCGAGGATGTCGAGAATTTCGGCGCCTTCATCGAGGTACATGTCGCGACCTCGATCGAGGAATGCGAGCGGCGCGACCGCAAGGGGCTCTACAAGCTCGCCCGCGAGGGCAAGATCAAGGAGTTCACCGGCATCTCGGATCCCTATGACGTCCCCGAGAGCCCGGAGCTCCGGGTCGAGACCGAGGGCACCGATGTCGACAACTGCGCGCATCAGGTAATCCTGAAGCTCGAGCAGATGGGCCTGATCGCCGGCTGATCGCCACGCCAGACACGCGAAAGGCGCGCCCCTTGGGGCGCGCCTTTTTCGTTTCCGTCGATGCCGCGCGGCTCAGTGCAGAGTCACCGGATGCATGTCGTGCTGCCGCGCCAACGTGAAGGCCAACCGGCGGTCGGCCACGAGCGCGAGCTGCTGGCCATCGCTGTCATGCACGGCGAACAGCACCTCCAGACCCTCGGCCTGTTCCTGCACCTCTTCGGGAAGGTCGGCAACGGCCACGGGCTTAACGTAGACCAGCTTGCTTTCGTCTTCGGTCAGCTTGGGATGGCGGAATTGCGTGTTCATGTTCCACTCCTCTTGATGCGGATCGTCTGCACGACGCTGTCGGCGGGCTGACGGGAGAGGTCGATATGCAGCAGACCGTTCTCCATCACCGCCTCGCCCACCTCGACGCCATCGGCGAGCACGAAGCTGCGCTGGAACTGGCGTGCGGCGATGCCACGATGCAGGAACACCCGCTCGGAGCCGGCGTCGGACTGGCGTCCGCGCACCACGAGCTGGTTGTCCTCGACCGTGATCGAGAGGTCGGATTCGGCGAACCCGGCCACGGCGAGCGTGATCCGGTAGGACCGCTCCGACGTCTGCTCGATGTTATAGGGCGGATATCCGTCTCCCGACGCCTTTGCGGTTCGTTCGACCAGCCTTTCAAGCTGTTCGAACCCCAGAAGGAAGGGGTGCGTCCCCAATGTCAGCTTCGTCATGCGACACGTCCTCTGCCCAAGCGACCGTCCGTCAGCGGCCCCGGCATCGGCAGCCGCCTTAACCTCAATATGGGTGGCGAAATTCCGCCTTGCAAGGTGCGGGGCTAGGCGGCTGGCAGCGCAGCTTCTATGATGAGGGCCAAAGACGCAGGGCAGACGAGCATGAACAAGTCGGCGAAGATGGAAGAGATCGAGGTGCTCCGGGTGGAGCTCGAGGTGCTCAAGCGCGAGCATCGCGATCTCGACGAGGCGATCCACGCGCTCGAGGAGCGCGGCGGAGCCGACATGCTGCGGCTACGGCGGCTCAAGAAGCAGAAACTGCAGCTCAAGGACCGGATCACCCGGATCGAGGACCGGATATTGCCGGACATCATCGCCTGATCTGCTTGCCGTCGCGTCCCGCACCGGTGTAGTCCCGCCTCAACTGCAAGGAAGGGATCGGCATGGGCGTGAAGGTCGGCATCATCATGGGCAGCCAGTCGGACTGGGCGACGATGCGCGAAGCGGCGCAGATGCTCGACGAGCTGAACGTGGAATACGAAACCCGGATCGTCTCGGCGCACCGCACCCCGGACCGGCTGTGGGATTACGGCAAGACCGCCGTTGCTCGCGGCCTCGAGGTGATCATCGCGGGGGCCGGCGGTGCCGCGCATCTGCCCGGCATGATGGCGTCGAAGACCCGCCTGCCGGTGATCGGCGTGCCGGTGCAGACCCGCGCGCTGTCGGGCGTCGACTCGCTCTACTCCATTCTGCAGATGCCGCGCGGCTTTCCCGTCGCCACCATGGCGATCGGATCGGCGGGGGCGGCCAATGCCGGGCTGATGGCCGCGGGCATTCTGGCGCTGGGCGATCCGGCGCTGGCGCAGCGGCTCGACAACTGGCGCGAGGCGCTGTCGGCTTCGATCCCCGAGGAGCCCCGCGATGAGTGACGCGCTGCGCCCCGGCTCGACCATCGGCATCTTGGGCGGCGGTCAGCTCGGCCGGATGCTCGCGGTCGCGGCCTCCAGGCTGGGCCTGAAATGCCATGTCTACGATCCCGGCTCCGACGTCCCGGCGGCCGAGGTCGCGGCCCATGCCACCACAGCCGCCTGGGATGACGAGGCGGCGCTCAGGGCCTTTGCCAGCTCGGTCGACGTGGTGACCTACGAGTTCGAAAACGTGCCCACCGCCTCGCTCGACCTGATCGAATCCATCGTGCCGATCCGCCCCAATCGGCGCGCCCTCGCGGTCAGCCAGGACCGGATCGACGAAAAGGACTTCCTGCGCTCCCTCGGCCTCGCCACCGCGCCCTATGCCGCCGTGGACGACGCCGGCTCGCTCGACGCGGCGCTGGCCGAGATCGGCGCGCCCGCGATCATCAAGACCCGCCGCTTCGGCTATGACGGCAAGGGGCAGGCACGGATCATGTCGGCGGATGCCGCCGCCGCGGCGCTGGCGGAAATGAACGGCGCGCCCTCGATCCTCGAAGGCTTCGTCGAGTTTTCGCACGAGGTCAGCGTGATCGGCGCGCGCGGGCTCGACGGTGCGGTCGCCTGCTTCGATCCCGGCGAGAACCGTCACGAGGACGGCATCCTGCGCGAGACCACCGTGCCCGCCCGGCTCACCGCCTCGCAGCGCACCGACGCGGTGCTCTTGGCGGCGAAAATCCTGACCGAGCTCGACTATGTCGGCGTCATGGGGGTGGAGCTCTTCGTCACGCCGCAGGGCCTCGTGATCAACGAGATCGCGCCGCGGGTGCACAATTCCGGCCACTGGACCCAGGATGGCTGCCTGATCGACCAGTTCGAACAGCATGTCCGCGCGGTCGCGGGTTGGCCGCTGGGCGACGGCGCGCGGCATTCGGACGTGGTGATGGAGAACCTGATCGGCGACGATGTCGACCGCATCCCGCAGATCGCAGCCACCCAGTCGGCCATCCACCTCTATGGCAAGGCTGAGGCCCGGCTCGGCCGCAAGATGGGCCATGTCAACCGGATCACCGGCCCGGTGCGCTAGAGCATCTCGCGCAGCGCGGCATCGAGCCCCTCCATGCCGCGCGGCCGCCAGCCCAGCTGCCAAAGCCGGTCGCAGCGCATGGCGCTGACGCGCGACGCCTCGGCGCGATCGGGCAGCGGCCCGTCCCGCCCGGTGATCCGTGCCACACGCTCCAGCAGGTCGCGCCGGTCGAGCGTGATGTCCGACGCGTTGAAGCTGCGGGGGGCCAGCGCTGCCTCCGGCGCCTCCAGAAGCAGCGCCACCGCCGCCGCCAGATCGTCGCCATGCAACTCGGTCGCCACGCGCGGCGCGACGGGCTCATTCGCGAGGAAGGTCTCGAACAACCCGCGCCACTTGTGATCCGGGTTGGAAGCGGCAGAGGGTCCGTAGATCCCCGTGGCGCGGATGGCGGCGGTGGCGAAGCCGGGCCGGGCCAGCGCAGAGAGCCCCTGCTCCGCCGCCCATTTCACCTCGCCATAGAGGGTATCGGGACGCGGCGGGAGATCTTCGGTCAGCGCGGTGCCGGGCGGGTAATCGCCATAGACCGCGCGGCTCGACAGGAAGAGCGCACGGGTGAGCCCCGCCTCCAGCGCCTCGCGGAAGAGCCGCAGCGAACCGTCGTGGTTCGCCGCCACAAAGCCTTCGGGATCGCTCCCCTCGCCGCCGCGGTAATGCCCGGGCACATGGAGAAAGGCCGCATGCACCAGCGCGTCGCAGCCCGCGAGCGGCGCCGCCTCGCCCAGCGCCCAGCGCCGGTGTTCATTGCCTGCGACCGCCTGCCGGCCAAGCGTCACCACCTCGTGCCCCCGTGCCGCGAGACCGTGCAGCAGGAACCGCCCGACCAGCCCGGTCGCCCCGGTCAGCGCGACCTTCATGACGGGTTCGGCAGATACGCAAGATCGGGCACTGGCCCGTCGCCCTCATAGGCACGCCACAAATCGATCAGCACCCCCAGCCGCTCGGCCTTGGCATGGTCCTGCCACGGCTTCTCGTACTGGAAATGCAGCACCTTGATCTGCTCCCAGCTCCACAGCTCGGGCAGGTTGAACCAGACATATTGCAGCGTGTTGCAGGTCACCGGCAGGCCGTGCCAGTCGGGAAAGAAGTCCTGCAGGAAGGTCTGGTCGGTGCGCCGCCAGAAGGCGCCGGGCGCGTCGAGCCGCGCCAGCATCGCATCAAACGTGGCCGGATCGGGCCGGGCGGTGAACACGCCCGAATTCATCCGATGAAAGTCTGCGAGGCTCTCATAGACGTTCGGCGCCGCGCAGAATTCGGGGTAGTCGAACAGCGCGTCGATGTTGCGCAGCACCAGCGTGTCGGCGTCGAGGAACACGACGCGCTCGTAGTCGAGCTGCCACAGCCTGAGCTTGGCAAAGTTGTCGAGCGGGGTGTGGAAGGCCGGCTTCTCGCCCTTGGTGAAGGGGGCCGCGCCGTGCAGCGCCTCGCGCGCATGGGCGGCGTTGAAGTCCCGGGAGGTCGGCAGCAGCTCCGTCTGCACCAGCCGGGCGCCACGCGCCCTGAGCGGCGCGAGATCGTCCGCCCCCACCCCGCCGGTGTGCAGCACGACGAGATCGGCCGTCGTCCCGGTCAGCCGGAGGGAGCGAAGCAGCGCCTTCGCGCCCCGTGCGAAATCGGCATTGGTGACCAAGGTGACGAAGGCCCGGCGGTCGGTCGCCGGGCCTTCGGGGCGCAATCCATCGCTCATGAGACGGTGCGCAGCGCCCGGCCTTCGGGGTCGCGCTCGACCCGCGCGCCCAGATCTCGGGTCCAGGCGGAAACGGCGGGCACGCGGCTCCGGTCGATGCGATGCGCGTATTTCCGCGCCACCTCGACCACCTCGTCCAGAAGCCCCTCCTGCAGGGTGATCGGATCAAGGCCCAGCGCGAGGAACTTGTCGTTCTTCACGACGAGGTCGTTCTCTTCGGCTTCCTTGCGCGGGTTGGGCAGATAGGAAACCCGGGCGCCGGTCTTCTTCGCCACCATCTCGGCCAGATCGCGGACCCTGTGGGTTTCGGTCATCTGGTTGAAGATGCGCACCCGCTCGCCCGATTTCGGCGCGTCGCCCAGCGCCAGCTCGATGCAGCGCACCGAATCCTGAATGTGGATGAAGGCCCGCGTCTGCCCGCCGGTTCCATGCACCGTGAGCGGATGGCCGATCGCCGCCTGGATCAGGAAACGGTTGAGCACGGTCCCGTAATCGCCGTCATAGTCGAAGCGGTTGATCAGCTGCTCGTGGCGGCGGGTCTGGTCGGTATGGGTGCCCCAGACGATGCCCTGATGCAGGTCGGTGATCCGCAGCCCGTCGTTCTGGGCATAGAACTGGAACAGGATCTGATCGAGGCTCTTGGTCATGTGATAGACCGAGCCGGGCTTGGTCGGATACAGGATCTCCTGCTTCGCCTTGTCGCCCGAAAGCGTTTCGACCTCGACGTCGAGATAGCCTTCGGGGATCGCCGCGCCGACGCTGGAATAGCCGTAGACCCCCATCGTGCCGAGATGCAGCAGATGCGCGTCGATGCCCGTCTCCACCAGCGCGGCGAGCAGGTTGTGCGTCGCATTGGTATTGTTGTTGACGGTGTAGACCTTGTGGCGGTCGGATTTCATCGAATAGGGCGCGGCGCGCTGCTCGGCGAAATGGATGACGGCGTCGGGTTTTTCCTCGGCCAGCCAAGACTTCAGCCGCTCGTATTCCTTGGCGAGATCGATCAGGTGGAAGTTCAGCCGCCGTCCGGTCACCTCATGCCAGATCCGGCAGCGTTCCTGGATCGAGTCCATCGGCGTGAGCGACTGCACGCCCAGCTCGGTGTCGATCCAGCGGCGGCTGAGATTGTCGAGAATGTGGATCTCGTGGCCCTGCTCGGACAGATGCAGGCAGGTCGGCCAGCCGACGAAACCGTCGCCGCCGAGAATCGCGATCTTCATGATGTGCCCCCTTGCTAGACGCCCCGGGCCTCGCACGGCCCGGCGACAGGGTCATGACACCCTGCCCTCCTCGGGCGGCATAATGCATGGGGCGGGACAAAGCGCCACCCCGCCCCGGCGTCCGGGGCGGGGCCCGGCGGCTCAGCGCCGTCTGACCGTCTTGCGGCCGGCCCGGCTCAGCGCCCCGATCAGCGCGGTGGCGCCCAGACCGATGGTGGCGGCGGCGGCATAGGTGCGCCAGGCGGGTGGCAGCGGACGGTAGAGATCCGCGACCCGTGCCAGCGCGGCGACCGGCGGCGCGGCCTTCCACAGGTCAGCCTCGGCCCGCTTGCCCGAGCGTTGCGTGACCTCGCGCATCACGCCGATCCCGGCCGCCATGGGGCCGACCCGCGCGGTACTTTCGCGCTT
>Ga0207991_1000042_pt1 | contig 79085 bp, 72 predicted proteins | sample ETN07SmetaG_FD_185786 | JGI IMG/M metagenome (GOLD analysis project Ga0207991, IMG submission 185786) | Marine microbial and viral communities from oxygen minimum zone, Eastern Pacific Ocean - ETNP2014F14-07SV275 (SPAdes) (version 2) | ecosystem: Environmental > Aquatic > Marine > Oceanic ...
CACCTGATGCCTAGACCGGGGCCCCTTGGAGCCACTGAAAAAATCACCACCAAAAACTTCGAGGCCAAAAACAAGGATAGTCTTACGCCGAGAATCTAATCATCGGGCCCTTTTTTACCCTTGCGTGGCCCATCGTTCCTGACCTGCTCGCAAAGGGGTCATCTAATGGGGAGTAAAACTCGTCCAACATGTCTGAGCTTCAACGCATCACCTCGGAATACATCGAAGATGAAGACCGCATCCGCCTCACCGGTGCGGTTGCAGCCGGCACTACCGAGGTATTATGGCTCACTCAACGCCTGCTCATCCGTGTCATCAATCACCTACTGCAATGGCTTGAGCAACAGTCCACGGTTGCCGCACCCGATGCGCTCAAAGATGGTCAGGCGACGGACTTAGTGCAGGGCTTTGCCCAGCAGGCTGCCAGTGCGGAAATGCAGTTGCAGCCGCCGGTGCAGAGCCAGGGGGATGAGCAGGCGTGGATCGTGAGCTCGGTCGACATAAGCAGGACCGCGCAAGCGGTAAAACTGAACTTTAAAGGTCGAAACGGAGAACTGGCTGCCTTGACCCTGGAAACCCAGCAGCTGCGGCAATGGCTTGCGATCATTCACCAGCTCTGGCAAGGGGCGCAGTGGCCGCCGGCGATCTGGCCACAGTGGATGCAAGAGTCCGACGGACCGGGTACCGACAAAGGGGCGGAGACAGGGTCAGACACCGCCGTTCACTAGCCCGGAATTCGATACATCTCTATCACTTTGCGCGTCACGTCATGCAGAGCGCCAGTGAGCTGCTGCGGAGTAAATTCAAATAATCCCTCTGCTTGCCTGACGCTCGCCGCTAAAGTAAAGGTGCGGGTCGTATTCAGCGCCTGCACCAGCTCCGGATAGTTATTCTGACCATTTTGACTGACATAGACGGCCATGGCCTGGGCCTTGATTGCGCGCTGTGCGCTGATGTCAATCAAGCGATTCACCGGACTCTGAACGCAGATCTCGTAGGCGAAAGCCGCCGGTGGCGCATCCAGACTCTGCAGTGCAGCCCAGACCAGCTGTGCAGTCATGCGATGATCCGGATGCAGCTCCAGCAGGCCCGGAAAGAAGACACTGGCCGGTGCCAGTTCTGCAATAAGCTGAGCGATTTTCTGCAGCACGCGGGAACTGTGAACCAGGCCCCGATCTGGTTCCGACCACCACTGCAGAGTATTTACTCCCAGCAGATTTGTCGCCTCGCGGGCTTCTCTCTGCCGCACCTTAATCAGGTCGGGAGCGTCTCCGCCCAGCGCCCCATCGGTCACTATTAGGACGTGGGTGTCCAGGCCCTGCTCGCTGGCTTTGGCTAGAGAGCCCCCCATACCAAAAGTTTCATCGTCGGCATGGGGTGCGAAAACCAGCCAGGGGCCCGGTGGCAACGGTGAAACTTCATAGGGGATTAGTTGATTTTCTGCCACTACCGGTTGCTGCATTTCCAGGAACCCAATCGCTTGCCAATTTCAGATGATTCGGAGACGACGCAGTGCGCCACCAAGGCCTTATACTTTCACGCGTTGAGAATGTTACCATTTAATTTTCCCGAGTAATCGACTGTAGATGACAATTTCTCTGTTACGTCAATGGATATTGACGCCCATTAGCAACTACCGACTCTTTCACAATTTCACCAAACAGGATTTTTTTGGTCAATTTGCGGCTTCTATCGGTGGCTTCCTCTGGCTGTTTCTGACTCCGGTTGTACAAATCATTACCTATGCCTTCGTGTTCAGGTTTGTGTTCGGTATCCGCGGCCCGGAGGAATTTGGTGAGGCCAGCTTTGTCATCTTCATGGTCATCGGCTATATGCCCTGGTTCGCCTTTGCCGATGCCGTCAGCAAATCACCGGGGCTGCTGCTGGAAAAAGCCCCGCTGATAACCAAGGTCATGTTTCCGACCCAGATCATCCCGGTGGTGGGGACACTGGTGCCCTATTTGACCCATGGGATCGGTTTCGGCGTGCTGTTGCTCTATCTGGCCGTTAGCGGTTATCTGTCCTGGCAGTGGCTATGGCTGCCCCTGGTTTTCTTTTTTCAGTTTTTATTCACCATGGGCCTGGTCGCGGTTTTATCCGCGCTCTGTGTTTTCCTGCGTGACCTGCAACAGCTGGTAGGCTTGCTGGTTTTTATCTGGTTTTTCCTGACTCCGATCGTCTACCCCATCAGTATGATCGACAGCGAGTCGATTCAGTTTCTGTTCCTGTTCAATCCCATGCACAGCTTTGTGAATATTTATCGGCAAGTGATATTGCTGGACCACTTACCTCTCACCAACTTACAGATCATTATTCCGCTTTCCCTGCTAAGTTATCTTGGTGGCGGCTGGTTTTATATGCGCATTAAACATGCTTTCGGGGACGTATTATGAGTCCGGAGCAGGCGGCGCCCAGAATTTCGGTAGAGGGTCTGTTTAAGGATTTCAAGATTTATGCGCAGCCGCAGGACCGCTTGATCGAGTTATTGCTGGGCAAGCCAAGGCACGATGTTTTCCATGTACTAAGCGATATCTCTTTCGCCGTACCCAGCGGCGAAAGCCTTGGCATCATCGGCGTAAATGGTGCCGGAAAATCTACCTTGCTAAAACTGTTGGTCGGCACCTTGCAGCCCACCGGTGGCAATATTTCCTTGCGCGGCCAGGTAGCCGCTTTACTGGAGCTTGGTGCCGGCTTTCATCCTGAATTCACCGGCCGCAAAAATATTTTCCTCAATGCCTCCCTGCTTGGAGTGCCTGACGAAAACATCGAACAGCTGGAAGCCGACATCATCGAGTTTTCCGAGCTCGATTATTTTATTGATCGGCCGGTCAAAACCTATTCTTCAGGCATGTATGTGAGGCTGGCTTTTTCTATCGCCACCATGGTGAGACCCGACATTCTCGTTATCGACGAGGCGCTCTCTGTCGGCGACATGGCCTTTCAAAAAAAATGCGTGCAGCGGATGAACGAATTCCGCGAACAACAAAAGACCATGGTGTTCTGCAGCCATTCCATGTTTCATGTGCAGGAACTCTGCGACACGGCGATCTGGCTGGACCAGGGCAGAATCAGGGAGATGGGGGACAGCGACAAGGTAGTGGGCCATTACGAGGATTACTGCTCCAACAAAAAGGTCTATCACAGCATCCGCGAAGACATTCCCGAGGAGCTGAAACAGACAAATGCCGATTCCAAAGTGGAAGGAAAAGTTCAGGATTGCAAAATAAATTCGTTGTCGGTGAAATCGCTAGCGGGCGAAGAGTTGACATCGATCCCAGCATTAAGCGATATCGTTTTGGAAATGGAAATAGAAGTATTGGTCGATGGCATGGAAGGCAATTTTGGTTTTGCCTTTATGAAATCCGCCGAAGAGCCGATTGCTTCATTTCTTACTACCAGTATCGATGACATCGAAAAGGGTCCATTCCACAGGGGTGACAAGATCACCGTTGCCTTGACGGTGAAAAATATGGCGATGCGAGTGGGAGAGTTTTATGTACTCGGTGGACTGGCGGACAAGAGTGGCTTGCTCTGGTATGAAACCAAATTCAGCAAACTGAAACATATTGATGCCAACAAGGGTGTTGGCCCATTGATCATGCAGTCAGAGTGGTCAGTAAAGCAGCCACAACAACAATCGGGTCGCTAGCAGCTTGTTGAAACGATCTGAGCCGAGTGCAAGACGAGGCAAGACCTGGCGAAAAAGCGTAGTTTACAGGTAGTAAATACGCATTTTGAGCCATAGCCTAACGCAGTATTGTGCCGGCTGAGAGCTTTGCAACAGCCTGCTAGTACTGGAACAGGTAGTCTGCTTCCGCCACGCGCGGCGGCGCCGTATCGGGCAGTCGCCCATAGGGATCAATCTTATAGATTCGAGGCAGGTTGTTGTAATTGCGCACCTCTACGATTTCCATGTAGGACTGGGTTACCGGGTCGGGATTGGCGAACTCATCTTCTTCGCGCATTTCCAAATAGTCGGCGTTTTCGATTTCAATTTCCCGGTAGATAAAAATCGAGTAGATATTGGATGTATTGTTGCCAACCCAGGCGGATAGCTCCTGCATATTTTCGAAAGGGACAATGCCGCCGATCTCTGCGCGATCCTGAATGTCTTCTATTTCCCGGTAGGCCAGAATGTTTTCGATGAGCTCATCATCGAGTCCTGGCAAAAGGCCCATCGCTTCCCTGCTGGCCAGATTCAAATTGACCGTGCGGGTGTTGCCGTAGATGGTGAAAGCCGCATCCAGGTTAATGCCCTCCAGTAACTCGGCGAAGCCGCGAATGTGCAGGATCTCTTCGACCGTATCCAGTTCGGGGTTGTTGCGAGGCGTGTAAGACTGATCCAGAGATTGATAGTAATCTTTCTCCGCGCCGTTCAGACCTTCCAGGTCATTGAGGTCGGTCCAGTCGGTCCAGGCCGCCAACAGGTCCTGTACTTGCTCCGGGTCTGCGTCTTGCCCGCCCAGTCTTTTCTCGATAAGCAACTGCATATTGCGCCGCGGAATACGGTTGAGATTGATCTTGCCGGCATGGTCGTATATTCGCACCACCAGCGCTTCATCGGTAGGGTAGCTTAAGCTTAAAACCTGGCCGTTGAAGCGATAGGCCGGGGTCCTGATTTCTCCCTCATCGGTCTCTTCCAGGGTTTCTCCGACCGGACGGGGCATTCTCTCCAACATCAGTTCCATCTCCGCCTGACTCACTGCCCCCATCAACTGCGGCCAGCGGGAACTGGCTTCCTGGTTATGCAGGGCCGTCTTGGCGGATAGTCTGACCTTGCTGGCCATGGCAGTTACCAGCACCGTCAACAGCACGGCTGTCCACAGCACAATAATTATGACCGAGCCCGATTGATGTTTTCCGGTTTTGCTCATCATAGTCCCTGTTGCAAGCCCGTATTCGGTCTGATGGAGCGATGTGAGTTATTGCGAATTCGAGCGACAATTTCCAGCACTTCCCGGTCCCTGTCTGCGGGTTCGAACCTGACATAAACCGCCAGGGGTAATCCCAGAAACTCCTCCGCCTCCCAGTCATTTCGCCAGCGCTTGCTCTCGTCCAGTTCTTCATACAGATAACTGAACTGCGCCGAGTAACCAGGCAGAATCAAGCGTGGCACGCTCAGACTCAAGCGCTCAGAAGGATTGTCACTGTAGGCCGGCGCCAATGCCAGGTAGACACCTTCGGCATCGACATTGAAAAGCTCCCAACTGGTCAATCCCGGCGTGCGCTGAGGCGAAACCGACGACACCCAGCTGACAAAATCATCTTCGCCGGTGAAGTATATCTGCCGGCTAAGCGTATCTTCATTGGTATAGCTGTGAGGAAACGCCCCCTGCAACGCCCGATCGATCTGCAATATCGCCACGGCGTCATCGAGGTTTGCATCGAGCCTGTCCGAATTACGGTTCCAGTCCTCGGCGACGATGTAGACACCGGCACTGAGCAGGCCCAGCAGCATGCCGGTCAGTGCCAGCGCCAACATGACCTCGATTAGAGTGAAACCGGACTGCGCACGTGAATTTTTCATATCAATATTTTGTCAGTCACCGCGCCAGCTCCAGCTGTATCCATCGACTGCCTGTTATGATTATGTCTCGATCCGAATTCAGAATTTCATACTCTTCCAGGGTGTAGGTGCTGGCCTGGGTTTTGCGCACAGGTTCTTCGAGTATGTCTATCGATCGAATTTCGAAACTGTCATCTTCGAGTATGGGCTGGACGTCGACATATTCATCTTCCAGCAATGCAAAGTTGGTGGCGGCGCGCAAGCGCGTAGCTTCGATCAAGCTGGCCTCCGAGCGCCATGTTAGCTGTTTGCTGCCACCGAGCAGTGAAAACAGGCTGCCGAGCACGAAGCCGGTAATCGTCAGGGCGACAATAACCTCCAGTAGTGTGAATCCCGCCTGCTTGTGCTGTCTAATCAATAACTTCGCCATCCTCATCCAGGTCCTGTGTAGTCACTCTGCCGGTAAACGGATTAACAGATATGTTCAGGTTCTGCGAATCCTGGGAGAACAACAGGATGCCGCCGGTGCTGCCGCCTTCGGGATAGAATGTGATTTCGATTTTGTCTTCGACTTCGATTTCGACTCCGGTGCTGTCCCGATAACGCACCGTGGTCCCGTAGCTGTCCCATCGACCCACGCTGTTACGCGAGGCAGTGCCGGTGCGTGGATCTTCGACGGTGAAGAAACTGGCGGTGCTGGGCTGGCCGCTTACAACCGCAATGCGGCGGGAATAATTCAGCAGGGAAACTGCCTGGTGTACCTGGGCACGAAAAGATCGGGATTCCAGTCCGCCCAGATTCGGCACCACCAGAATACTGGCCATACCAAGAATGGTGAGGACCAGTAACAACTCCAGCAAGCTAAAGCCGGCAGATCGAGAGTAAGTCTTGCCACCGACAGCCTTAGAGTCCGATATCGGCGTCATCATCCTCGCCGCCTCGCTCGCCGTCCGCACCATAGGAGATCAGGGTAAAATCCCGGCTGTCAGCATCATAGGCATAGTCATTTTGCCAGGGATCCTGCGGTACGCCACGCCGCAAATACGGTCCGTTCCAGGAAGCACGGCCGGATTCATTTGTCATCAACCCCTCCAGGCTATCCGGGTACTCGCCCACATCCAGGCGATAGATATCCAGCGCTGCTTCCAGGGTAGATATTTCAGACATTGCCACATCCCGCATTGCCCCCGCCTGCTGTCTAAACAGATTCGGGGCTACCATGGCTGCGAGCATGGCTATGATTGCCATCACCACCAGAATTTCGATAAGGGTAAACCCTGTCTGCCTGTTTGCTGCATATTGAATATTCATCTCTACGCCCTTTGATTAACCTCAGAACGGTTTTACAGCCCTGTGGTTTCAAATAATTCTTCGATCATCTCAAACCTTCCCAGGATCTCAGCATACTGCGGACCAGCCCCGGCGTTCAGATCCATCACTTCCGGTCGAATCACGATAAACAGTTCGCGACGTTCCTGGTTTTGCTGCTGATAGGAAAATAGGCCGCCGATACCCGGTAACCGGTTAAGCAGGGGAACACCGGTATTGAGTTCTTCTATGACGGTTTGAATCAAGCCTCCGAGGACAACATTTTCTCCGTCTCGGACCACCACTGTAGTACTAATTTCCTGATTATTGAACACCGGATTGTTGTTGACGCCGGAGGCGCCATTGTCGACAGATGACAACTCCTGCCGAATGATCAGGTTGACGATGCCGTCATCGTTGATCTGAGGCGTAATGGATAAGACGATTCCGGTATCACGATATTGGATATTGGATATGGCCTGGCCGCCCACGCCAATGGTTTGTCCCTGCTCAACCGGCACCTGCGATCCAATCTGAATCTCGCCTTCCTGATTGTTCGCTACGGTCAGGGACGGTCGTGCCAGCAGCCTGACTTCGTTATTGACTGCAATCGCCTCCAGGGTGGCCTCCACTCTGGCCGCGCCATCGAGGAAGGTCTTGTTAAAAAGCAGACCACCAAGCGCCGGTATGAAATCAGTGCTGGTCTCCGTAGAGATTGGATTGGAAACGGGTTGATCGGCAATACGGGACCAGTCCACGCCGAAGCGAGTATCATCGGTCAGCGTAATCTGCGCAATCACGGCATTGATCATTACCTGCAGCGGCACCACATCCAGTTGACTGATAATCGTCAGCAATTGTCGGTATTCCCGGGGCGTACCCCTGATCAGCAAACTGTTGGTGGCCTCATCTGCCACGATTTTAACCGATAGGTATGCCGACACTGCCGAGGGCCCTGTGGGAAACACATCGACCTGGGCTTCGGCGTCGAATTCCCCCAGCAGGTTGTCCGCTTCAGTCGCCAGCTGAGATACCAGCTCATCGTCCTCCTCAAACACGCTGGAGAGGGTCTCTGCCAGGCTGATAGCATCCAGATTCCTGACCCCGTAGCGAAACAATTGTTCAACCTGTTCCTGGCTATCGGCGTCGAGAATATTTATCCAGCGATTGATCTCATCGAAGCCCCGGGTTGCCGGTGCGGTTACCAGGATTGCATTGATGCGTTCGATGCCTTTGACTTGATAGGAAGGATTCGGCCCCTCGATGAGGACAAGTATTTCCGTCAATTCCGTTGCCACCTCTTCGGCATTGGCATTGATCAGCTGGAACAATTGAATGCCCTGGTTTGCAAACGGGTCGGCATCGATCAGCAACAATAATTGATTAAGCCGTAGCAACTGCGATTCGCTACCGGATATCGCCAGTATATTGGTGTTGGTCAGCCGCGTGACGGCACCATCGGGTTCCAGCATCGGGCTTAACACATCGATGGCGGCCTGGCTTGAAACATGGACAAGGGGGGTGATCTGCATTATCCGGGCGGCACTGCTATCACCCAGAGTCTGGGCAGTGGCAATTTCGACAGGCAGCCCCGAAGCCAGCTTTCTGGCGTTATAGATGTTGCCGACTCGTTGCAGGACAATGCCTGCGTCTGCAGTGAGCAGACGAATGAGAGGCCAGATATCTTCCCTTGCCAGGGGTCGGTCCTGGGCTGTACGAATGCTGATTTTATCGGCGATGCTGGGGTCCATGACAATGGAGATATCCAGTGCGTTGGCCAGCTCTTCCAGTACCAGTTGCAAGTCCACCTGTTCATAGTTCAATTCAACGACGTTATCGCCTGCTACTACGACAGGTTCTGGAACCTGTTCCCGGAAGCCGGGGAATTCAATGGCCTGGCCGTTTCTGTTGATCTCATCGATAAGCGCCTGTTGTACAGACGCATCGACACCAGCGAGTACCGGGATGCTGGTTGGCTCTAGCCGATTGCCCCCAACCGTTACCCGGGTTGTCACCACCGGTGCTGGTGAAACCGCTGCGGCCGCTGCCGGACGCTGGGTTTCCAGGACCGCACAAGAAGACAGCGCCAGCATGATAGTGGGCAGGGCCAGTGACTTCTTTAGCACGTGCCTGGTAATCCTTGAGTTCACAATAGTCTCTCCGATTGAGCAGGAGCCTCTGTTCAGGTCGATGACCTGGGTCAGTGGCTGCCTAAAATTCCACCGCATTCATACTGAATACGGCGGACAACATAGTAATTGTTATGCCACCAACAGCGATGGCCAGAAAAAGAATCAATGCAGGTTGCAAGGCAGATACCAGTGCCGCCATCTGATTGCGGACATAATTATCAAAGGTCCCTGCTAATTTGAGCAGGATGCTCGCCGTTCTTCCCGATTCTTCACCCACCGCAATCAGTTGGTGCAGCAAGGTAGGAAACTGGCCAGTTTTTTCCAGGGAAATTCCCAGCCCCGCCCCGCCACGAACATCTTCTTCAACTTGCAGCAGGTGCCTGGTAATTACGGAATTGGAGATGACTTCTCTCGCTACCCTGAGCGCCCTGATCAACGGGATGCCGGCTCCCAGCAGGGCGCCCAGGGTTCGCGCAAAAACGGCGCAGTCTTGGTAGAGAATCAGGGTGCCCATCATCGGCAGGGAAAGAAGAAATCCGTCTTTTTGTAGTTTGGTGGCCGCCTCCCTGTCCATCCGTTTCCACAAGAAAACAACGAACACCACAAGGAGGATGAAAAACAATCCATAGCTCTGGATAAAGCCGCTAAGCGACAGCAGAAAGGCCGCTGCCGGGGGAATCTCCGTGCCGGCGTCTTCGAACATTGCGGCGAACTGGGGGATCACGAAAACCAGCAGCAGCACCACCGATACCACACCCGTAACCAGTAACACGATGGGGTAAATCATCGCAGAAATTATATCTTGTCGGGTCTTGGCGCTGGTTTCCAGAAATTCAGCCAGATCTGGCAGTAACTCATGCAGTATGCCGCCTTCTTCACCCGCTCTGACGATATTGATGTACATCCTGGAGAACACCGTCGGATGGCTATCCATGGCGTCAGCCAGGCTCTTGCCCTCTTTCACATCACGCAGCAGGCTCAGCACCAACTCCTGCATCGATGGCGCTTCGGTGATGCCTTCCAGCAGTCGTAAGGCCTTGTCGAGAGGGACTCTGGCTTCAACCAGGGTACACAGACCATTGGTAAAATCCAGCAGGTCGGCGTGGGAGATTTTTTTCCTGGCGCGCCAGCTGGTGCCGGCCCGGGTTTGCTGAATCTTTACCGGTGTGAGGTTTTTCCCTTGCAGAATCCTGATGGCTTCACGCTCGGAGTCCGCACTTAACTGGCCGCTTTTAACCTTGCCGGCGACATCGAATGCCTGGTACTTGTAGTACATTGTGCTCATAGCGCTCTGGTAACCCGCACCACCTCTTCCGGTGTCGTCATGCCCGCCCTGAGTTTCTCCAACGCATCCTGCCGCAACGTGGTCATGCCTTCCTCGATAGCCTGTTCGCGGATGATGTTGGCGTCGGCCCCGGACGCTATGTGGTGGCGGATGGCGTCGCTCATTAACAGCAATTCGTAGAGACCGACCCGCCCCCGGTAGCCGGTATTGCCACAGAGATCACAACCACTGCCGCGAGTGATATGCGGGCAGAAGGCCTTTTCTATTTCCAGAACCGTGGCTTCATCGTCACTCAATTCATGCTGTTGCGCACAATCGGGGCAAATTCGACGCACTAGGCGCTGGGCCTGGATTGCCAACAGGCTGGAACTGATCAAGTAGCCTTCCACCCCCATATCCTGTAAGCGGGTGACCGCCCCTGCGGCGTCGTTGGTGTGGAGAGTTGAAAATACCAGGTGGCCGGTAAGCGCCGACTCGATCGCGATTTCCGCGGTCTCGTGGTCACGAATCTCACCCACCATCAGCACATCCGGATCCTGTCTGACGATCGAGCGCAGCCCGGTGGCGAAATTTAAGCCGATGCTGGAGTTGGCCTGGATCTGGGTAATGCCATCGAGCTGATATTCGACCGGGTCTTCTATCGTAATTATTTTTTGTTTCTCGTTATTAATCTTCTCTAATGTGGCGTACAGGGTCGTGGTTTTGCCGCTACCAGTAGGACCCGTTATCAGGATCATGCCGTGGGGTTGATTGATAAGGCCGAGGTAGTGTCGCAGCAGAGACGCGGGCATCCCCAGTTGCTGCAGACTCACCGTGGTGTCACCGCGGTCCAGGATTCGAAGTACTACGGATTCACCATGTACGCCAGGTAATGTGGACACCCGCATGTCCAGGTGCTTGCTGCCAATCTGATAATTAATGCGGCCATCCTGAGGCAATCTCTTCTCACCAATATCCATCCTCGCCATGAGTTTTAACCTCGAGGCTACGGCAGTGTGGATCCTTATCGGCAGGCGCTCTATGCGGGTCATGATGCCATCGACCCGGCATCTGATATCCAGATGCGTCTCATTGGGCTCAAAATGAATATCGCTGGCATTCAAATCTACCGCTCGCGCGAACAAGTGGTTCACCAGGCGAATGATAGGCGCTTCGGAGGCGAGATCTTTCAGCTCCTCATCATCTTCAAATCCCGATACGAATATTTCATCTTCCGTGGCTTCCATCTGTGGCGATAATTCCGCGCGCCAATGTTTCATCATGCGTCTGACTTCGTCGTCGCTGGCCAGATTAAACCGCAGCAGTTCTCTGCTAATAAATCTGATCTTTGCCCTCAGCTCGATGGCAGGGAGCTGCTGGCAAATGAGTTTCCCACTGTCCATAAAATCCCGGGCCGGAGCAATTCCCTCAGGTTCCAGTAGCTGACTGAATAATGGCAGTGTCATTGACTGATAAGACATCAGGTTTTCATCTCCGAGGGTTCGCCTAAACTACCGTGAGCCAGCAACATCGGAGGCTCCCAGGCCCTCGTTGCGGGCAAAACCGACGACCGTAATCGATCCATTGTATTGATTTCGACTTCGATTCAAACTGAAGTCGGTAACCCATAACTGGGGCACGGAAGTTTCAAGTTTTTTCAGGAAATCTATGGTGTTGCCATCTTCCGAGGTTCGGAATGACATCTCCTGGCTTATCAACAGCCATCCCTCCGTATCCAGCCGATCTGCCAACCGAGTCGAGCTCACGGTAATTCCGGAGTCTCGGGCGTGCTGGGATATCACGCGCTGGATGTTTGCTTCGATGATAGCAACGGTGCCGCCGCTAAATATTTGGGCTTCCAGTTGTTGCGCCATGGTTTCAACTTCGAGGCGTCGCTCACGCCATAGCAGCATGTCTTCAATCAGGCGCTGCTCCCTCGAGATATCGAGCTGCACACCTTCAATATTTCCCTGACGCTGTTGGTAGAGATCGCGAAGCGCGGGAAAACCACTGCTGGCAGCGAAGATAACTGCAACCGCCGCAGCCAAAATCAGAATGTTTTTCTCTCTGGCGGAAATTTCCATGGCTTTAGCTAAGGCTTCCTGTCCGTCTCAATTGGGGGCCCCGCTGAACAATGGCATACAGTCTCTGGCCTTCAGCTCACGCAGGGAGCATATGCCATTGTTCAGCGGTGCCTTAATCATTTGGAAAGTAACGCACCATGTACGCCTCAAAGTTCACTGCGCCGAGACGCAGATCTATGTAGTATCTGCTGTTATTGGTGGCTCGGGAAAAAACTACTTCGGTAAACGAGGGGTTCTGTTCCAAGCTTTCCAGTAACGCCTGGGGCTCTGTGCTGGTACCCTGAATCTTGATTAGTCCATCGCTGATCTCCAGGGAAGACAGACGCTCGGGGCTTAAAACGCCTTGTAGTGAAAACATTGCCTCTCTAACACCCTGGTCCGGGAAGTCGTTGATCGCCCCCCATTCATTTTCAAAATTGACGACTATGGCCTGATCTTGTCTTGGCTGGGCAGACATTTCCCGTTGTATATCGAGCCTTGCAGTGAAACTTCGCAGCTCGAATGCTTGCAATATAAACGGCGTCGCCGATAACAACACTGCGAAGCCAATGATGGCGGCAGCCAGCAGCAGCTGTTTGCCTTTTTCTATGCGTTTCCTTGCTTGCAGCGCGCCCAGGGGAAAGAGGCTGTAGTGCTGATGGCTTTTTTTATCCGTTAGTTCAAAAAAATCTTCAAGCTTATCCAGTTGCCGAATTTTCTCAGCCTGAATAGAACCAATAAGCTGTTGCCACTGCTCGGTAAAATCCTGTTGTTCGAAATCTATATTGTTGACATGTAACCAGCGTTTGACGATACCAGCCTTGAGCAAGACTGCGGTTTTACTCTCCTCGTCGGAGTCGATTAACAGGGTGTCATTATCTGACTCCCGCGCAGCCAGTGCCCGCGGTTTAACGGCAGCGAGAAATAGACCCTGGCGTGCAAAAGCATCGAAGAATTCCGCGATTCTCGAACTCGCCATCCATAAGGCGATATGGCCGTCGGCGTTGGCCACCGATGCCGGGTTTACAGCCAGAGATACACCCCCCTCATAAGCAGGCAGTAATGAATCGGCCTGCAATTTTAGCGCAGAGATCAGGTTCTCCTTCGAGACCCCCGGCAGTTCCAGAGTAGTTGCTACAAATTCAGATGCGGGCAGTAACAGCAGAATTGAATGGTCTTTTTTTTCGGAGCCGAGAAGGGCCTTGCTGGCGATCGCGATTAGATCTGCGTCACTTGCCTGCCCGTTTTCAGAATCCTCAAGACTCGAAAGCTTGCGGCTCTGAAGATGCACTACACAGCCGTCGCGCACGAGGATGGTGGCGTCTACCTTCTCAAGCAAGGCACGCCTGGGTCCGCCTTCCAGCAATTGTCGAATTGCTGCAGGCAGGAAGCCCAGAATCTGTTGCTGTAGTTGCGCCATACCGAGTCATCGCCTGGCGGTTGTCGACAGCAAATCCCGTCTACAGGATTGTCGTCGAGCCAGTATTGATAGTTATTTACGTCTCTGCACTAAGACTGGATTATCGGCAAAATAGTTTGATCCGGCACGGCTAAATGTCGGAAATTCCGTGCTTTTTTGCTACTGCGGCTAATCGATACGACCCCGAGTGTGAGCCAATATGTTGCCCACCAGCAGCGCCTTGGGGGAGTGATGTTGACCAGGGCGCCACTGACAGCAGCGAGACTCGGAATCAATGGACCCGGGGACCTCGGTCTGGTTGGATTACTTTGGATGTAGGCATGGGGCCTCGGAACAAGACCCGCTGACGGCAACTCAGATCGGCGCACCGGCGCTGTGCCAACTACTCTGCGGTCCTGGCGAGCAGGCGCAGCTTCTTCGTTGCAGAAGAAATCGAGCTCCCTTAGGTGCGCTTGGCAGCCCGGTAGCGGGGGCTACTCGCCGGATGACCGCAGGCTTGCACGCTCTTTTTCTACGAGAAAATCAACGACTTCCAGCATTTCTACCTGGGTTGTAACATTCTCTCCGGTAGTGATGAGGTATTTGCCATTGACGATCATATTGGGAGTGCTGCGGATCTCGTAATCCTGCATGCGTTTTTCAGCCTGGTTTACCTTGGTCCTCACGGAAAAAGAATTAAAGGCCGATTCGAAGTCAGCTTGGGAGACTCCGTGCTCGGCGAATAACTCACCAATTTGGCGCTCATTCTGCAGCCGGTTACCTTCGAGATTAATCGCTCTGAACACAGGCTCATGTAGTATTTCGAGGGCATCGAGGGCATCTGCTGCATAGTATATCTGGGCGTGAATCTTCATTAAGCCATTCCACATGGCGGGGAAACGCTGGAAATCGACATCAGCTGCTGCATTTGCTTGCCAATTCTCTATCAGCGGTTCGAATCGAAAACAGTGAGAGCAGCCGTACCAAAAGGCCTCTATCACTTCGACCCTGGATGAATCCCTGGTATTCACCGGCGCTTTCAGCTCGGTATAGTGGGTACCCGCCAGGTATTTCTCGACCTGGGCAAAACTGGAAACCGCGAGGGGCAAGAGGGCCAGCACCGCCAGCAATTGAATGGTTTGCTTAATCATCGTCCTACTCCGTCATTTTTCAGGTGGAACTGATCACAAAAACACTATCACAGCGAACCGGCTGTTTCCAATTCGCTGATTGCTGCAGAAGACCGGCTGCTCGCAAAAACGACTCTTCTCGCGGACCTCCCGGCTAATGTAGACCGGAAACATAGCTGGCAAGTGCTTCCAGCTCTTTATCGGTGAGGCGCTCGACGATGGTACGCATCATGGCATTGCTATCATTTGCACGCTCGCCGGTGCGAAAACTCTTTAACTGCTTGAGGGTGTATTCGGCATGTTGACCACTCAGGCTTGGAAATCCCGCTGGGGCATTGCCCTGCCCAGTCGGAGAATGGCAGGCGCTACAGGCAGCCACTGCTATTTCCTGATTGCCGGCACGGTACAGCGTTTCTCCCAGTTCCAAAGAATCCGGATTCTCGCCCCGCAGGCTGACGGTCTGGGAGGAATACCAGGCCGCAATATCCTGCATATCTTGCTCAGACAGACTCAGCACCATGGCTGCCATGATTGGGTCGGCGCGAACACCGGACTTGAAGTCCATCAACTGCTTGACGATATACGCGGCGTTTTGACCTGCCAATTTCGGGTTGATGGCCAGCGCACTATTACCGTCATTGCCATGACAGCTAGCACACAGGGCCGACTTTGCCTGACCGGCTGCGGCATCGCCCTGGGCCAGCAGGAGACTTGGCGCCGCGGCGCTCACAAGCGCGAAAACAAGAGCAACTACAAATTTATTCATTGAGATTCCTGGATTTACGGCAACAACACATTAGGCCAACCCAGTAGACAATCTATCAATTACCACGTCGACCAGATCCGTTAAGCCTAATTCGGGGCCGCGCATTATAGCCCAATTCCCCAATCGACTCTATTGAATCTATTTTCAAAAAAGCGTGTGTGTACCGGCGGCTTTCGATAGCATGCACGCCGCAGCAATGATCCCTGGACCTATTTCGCCAATGAACTTCAATCTGGCTCACTTCACCACCAGCGCCGCAACCCTGGACGGTTGTCCCCAGGACTCGACCACGGAGGTTGCTTTTGCCGGCCGTTCAAATGCCGGCAAATCCAGCGCCATCAATGCAATCACCGGTCATTCACGACTCGCTCGCATCAGCAAGACCCCCGGTCGCACCCAGCTAATCAACTTTTTCAGCCTCGAAAGCGGCGCCTACCTGGTAGATTTGCCCGGCTATGGCTACGCCAAGGTGCCGCTGGCAGTGAAGGACAAGTGGCAGCGGGAACTGGAGCGCTACCTCCGACAGCGGCAGGCACTGGTCGGACTAATCCTGTTAAGCGATATCCGACACCCCCTGAAAGAATTTGACCGCATGATGATCGACTGGTCGGTCCAATCAAAGCTGCCCATGCACATTCTGCTTACCAAAGCCGACAAACTGAAAAGAGGCGCCTCCCAGAACGTCTTGTTAAAAGTACAAACCCAGCTTAATGATTTTGACGCAATATCGGTGCAGCTGTTTTCTGCAATGAAGCGTACGGGTATTGATGTGGCGCGAGACAAACTCACGAGCTGGCTTTCGCCGCCGGATACAACGCCCGGCGATAGCACTACGACAAGCCGGAGCTCTGGAGCTTAACCCTGTGTGGCGATCTCCCAGGACGCAGTATCTGTGATGCATCTCATAGGCTAAACTTTCCGGCACCTGCCAGCTACCCCTTCTTACTTGCGACCACACGCGCTTCTATTTTTTCAGCGCTGCGGAACTCGCCTTCGTCGCAGACAGTCCTCGCTTGACCTGAAAAAATAGAAGCGCTAATACGTGCCCTGATTGCAATCAAGAAGGGGTAGATGGTAGGTGCCTCAATTCAGTGTAGGGCTAATGAATTCGTTTCTACACTAAGTTTTATTGTAAGAACTACCAATCATTAAGCAAGATTTATGGCTTTGATCTTTATCGAACTGTAATAACTAGCAACTTTCACTTGGTTGAGCGGAGTTGGGCTGGGTAGTCCCCTTCGGCTTAGCGGATTAGTAAGGTACGGACTCTATGAACCCAGCAAGATGGATTGAATTTTGTGGAGATATCCCAGAGTTTGCTATTTAATGCGCCTGATCCCAGTTGTCACCCACGCCGATATCCACTACCAGCGGCACAGCCAGCGAGGCCGCCGAAATCATTCGAAATTTTACGCCCGCCGTCAGCAACTCCAGATCTGCCGGCCGCACCTCGAACACCAATTCGTCGTGAACCTGCAATAACATCCTCGCATCCAGGTCACCCATGGCCAACCAATGATCGATATCGATCATCGCACGCTTGATGATGTCCGCCGCCGAACCCTGCATCGGTGCATTGATCGCGGTTCGTTGCGCCGCCTTCCGGATCATGGCATTGCCGGCGTGGATATCGGGCAGATACAGACGCCTGCCGAAAATCGTCTCGACGAAACCTTTTTCATCGGCAAGTGCCTGGGTCTCATCCATATACTTGCGTACACCCGGGTACCTTTCAAAATATCGGTCAACATAATGTTGGGCATCGTGTCTGCTAATTTTGAGTTGATTGGCGAGGCCGAAAGCAGACATGCCGTAGATCAGGCCAAAATTGATTGCCTTGGCGCTACGCCGTTGCTCGGGACTCACCTGATCCAATGCCACATTGAAGACTTCGGCGGCCGTGGCCTTATGCACGTCCAGAGCATCGGAAAATGCACTTAGCAAGCCCTGGTCCTGTGACAGATGGGCCATGATGCGTAATTCAACCTGGGAATAATCGGCGGCAACCAGCTTGTATCCCGGATCACAGATGAAGGCCTGGCGTACCCGTCGGCCCGCTGCGGTACGGATAGGAATATTTTGTAAATTGGGATCGGTCGATGACAGTCTTCCGGTCGCCGCCACCGCCTGTTGAAATGAAGAATGGATGCGCCCGCTGGTGGCATTGATTTCCACGGGCAACTTGTCAGTATAGGTCGACTTCAACTTGCTCAGGGATCGGTATTCGAGAATCAACCGGGGCAATTCATAGTCTTCGGCTAACTCCTGCAACACCGGTTCAGCCGTAGAAGCCTGCCCTGTTTTCGTTTTTTTCAGTATGGGTAAATCAAGTTTTTCGTAGAGAATACTCTGCAGCTGTTTGGGAGATCCCACATTAAATTCCTCTCCGGCAAGCGCATACACACTACCCTGTAGTTTTTCCAGTTGCCCTCCCAGTTCCTCGCTTTGCGCCGCCAGCGATTTCTCGTCAACACGAATGCCGTTGCGCTCCATTGTCTGCAACACTTTCACCAGCGGCAGTTCGTAGTATTTGTACAGCCCGTGCAGATGTCCATTGTCAGCCAGCTCACGCTCGAGCAACCGGGATAATCGTAATACCAGGTCCGCTTTTTCGGCGGCATAACTGGTAAATTTTTCCAGCTCTACGGCATCGGGGGAAAGCTTGTTCTTGCCCTTGCCGAGTAAGTCACCCAGGTCCTGGACCGAAATATTGAGATAGTAACGGGCGATGTCTGGCAGCTTATGGCGGGTGGCAACGGAATTGAGGACATAGGAGGCCAGCAGGACATCCGACTTGATCCCTTGAAATTCAATGCCATAGTTCTGTAATACATGGTTAATATGTTTAAGGTCATAAGCCGTTTTTACAATAGCCGCGTCTTCAAGCATTGGCCGCAGCGCCGCTAAAAGTTCATCGACCTGCAGCTGTTGCGGGCACTTTTCGGCCTGGTGGCTGACCGGGATATAAAATGCCTTGCCCGGCTCGACGCTGAGGGCTACTCCCAGAATACGGGCATTCAGAAAGTGGCTTCCCATTGTTTCGATACTAATACTGATGCGCCGCTCTGAGCCCATCGCTTGCAGTAGCGATTCGAGCCCATCGAGGGTAGTGATACAACTGTACTCCACGCTATCCGGTACTGCGTGAATCGCCTCCTCTATGCAATCGTCGGGGACCGCATCTGCGCGAATTGGGGGAGCCGCATTTATTCCGCTTTTTTCCAGTTCGCTAACCCAGCTCTTAAATTCCAATTCCGCAAACAGGTCAATCAGATCCTGCTCACTGGCTTCGATTTGTACGAGATCGGAGATCTCGAAATCCAGCTCTACATCCAGTTTTATGGTTGCGAGCTCGTATGAGAGCCTGAGTAGGTCGATGTTTTCCCGCAGGCGCTCGCCAACCTTGCCGCCAATTTTTTCTGCATTGGAGATAACCCCTTCCATGGAATCGTATTCCAGCAACCACTTTACTGCAGTCTTCGGCCCCACCGATGGCACGCCGGGTATGTTGTCCGATTTATCTCCCATTAGCGCCAGGTAATCCACAATGCGCTGAGGCCCAACACCAAATTTTTTCTCCACAGCTTCGCTGTTCAACAACTCGTTGGTCATGGTGTTCATCAGCGTGACATGTTCATTGACAAGTTGTGCCAGGTCCTTGTCTCCGGTTGAGATCAATGTATCTATACCCAACGCCGTTGCCCGTTTTGAGAGCGTGCCGATGACGTCATCGGCCTCGACTTTCTCGACCACCAACAGTGGCAATCCCATCGCTGTTATGATCTTGTGAATTGGCGCGATCTGGGTTCGTAATTCGTCCGGCATCGGTGGCCGATGCGCCTTGTATTCTTTGTAGATATCGCTACGAAAGGTTTTGCCCTTGGCATCGAAGACGATGGCAATGTTGCTATGAGGATTATTCCTGATCAGGCTCCTGATCATATTGATCACGCCTTTAACGGCGCCGGTGGGCTGGCCCTGACTACTGACCAGTGGCGGCAGAGCATGGAATGCCCGGAACAAATAGGATGATCCATCAACCAGGATTAGTTTTTTTAATTCAGCCAAGCGACCTTCCTTTCCCCGCAAGGGCTAACGGATGAATAGCTGTGTTAATCAGTACAGACAACTTGAGAATCTTGCCGCCACAGTGCTGATCAAGCCAATATAGCCGTCCGCTGCTGACAGCTTCTCTCCCAGCAAATCAACGGACACTGTTTTCAATTCATATCCGTCGAGCATGGTATCGATGAGTTCTAGACTGGAGCTAGTTTCATGCAACAGGCAATCAGGCCGCTTCGCTTTAATCTGCTTTCTGGTGTTAAGTATCTCCCGAATACCGGGTTCGGTTTCGGGGTCCTTGAGCAGGGCAAATTGGTGTTGCAAACCGAACTGTTTTTCGAAATATTGATAGGCATTGTGAAATACGATGTAGTTATACTCCGGGCTACGCTGCAACAGTTCGGAGATTTCCCTGTTGGCGCTTTCCACACTACGGCGGAAACGCGCAAGGTTTTGCCGATAGTGACTGGCGTTGACCTCATCCAGTTGCCGCAATCGCTCAGTTATCGCCTCTGCAATTTTCAATGCATTGCTGGTATCTAACCAGAGATGGGCATCGAGTTGATCGGCAGCGGCATCATACAGAGTCAGGCCGGATAACTGCAGTGTCTCGAGGGTTATGTCGGCCCTGTTTTCCTGCTCGAAAAAATCCGCCAGGTAGATTTCAAAATCGGTCCCGACCCAGATAAGCATACTAGCCTCACCCAACGCCCTGCGATCGGAGGGAGACATGGTGAATTGATGTGGAGACTGTTGCCCGCTAACGATTGAGGTCACCATTCCATATTCCTGCACTATGGCCTCGGCGATTAGCTGCAGTGGCCGGATAGTTGTGACTATTGAAATTTCCGCTTTTGCCTTTGCAGGCTCGACAATAAGCAGTGCCAGCAACAGCAAAGACGGCAAGGAAGTCTTCAGGAATTTCGATGGGAACAGGGCATTTGACATCGATGCTATGATAACCCATTGTCCACCTTGCTCATATTCTCTCGGCAAGCCGCTAATCTTCTATGCCCTAGATTAGGGCAATGCAGGAATGGCTTTGAGCCGATTGTCCGCAAGCGACTCTGAAGTTCCTATACAAGCACCTTCTTTATGCAATCAACATCGCCAAACAACAGCGCACTGATATCAGCCAGGTCGATCTTCAAAAGTTTTGCTGGCCGCAGGGTATTGGAAGATATCAAGCTGTCGATTGAACCGGGACAGATAGTCACGTTGATCGGGCCGAACGGTGCTGGCAAGACCACTCTGGTCAGAATAGTGCTGGGTTTACTACAGGCCGATTCGGGAGAAATTTTTCGCCAGGCTTCTCTGCAGATTGGCTACATGCCGCAGAAGATGCAGGTCGAATCCACCATGCCACTGAATGTGTTTCGGTTTCTGCAGCTTTCCGGGGTGCATGACGAGGCGACGGTGGAGAAAACCTTAACCCTGCTGCATATCCTGCACCTGAAGCGCCGGCAGTTGGCTGCAGTATCCGGCGGCGAGTTACAGCGGGTGTTGCTGGCCCGGGCACTAATGCGCAAGCCAGGCTTGTTGATCCTCGACGAACCCGCGCAGGGCGTCGACCTCGCCGGTCAGGCCGAACTCTATGCGCTGATTAGTGAAATCAGCAGCACTCAGGGCTGCGGTGTATTGATGATTTCTCATGATCTTCACCTGGTCATGTCGGCCACAGATGAAGTTATCTGTCTCAATCAGCATATTTGCTGTCACGGCAAACCGGAGCACGTCAGCAACGACCCTGCTTATCTCGATCTGTTCGGCGCCAGAGCCTCACAGGATATTGCAGTATATACACACCACCATAACCACGAGCACGACTTAACCGGGAAGGTCACCCACAGCCACGATGATTGAGTCCTTGATACAATTATACACTACGGATTTCGTGCTTTATGCCCTCGCAGCAGGCATAAGTCTGGCCCTGGTTGCCGGTCCCCTTGGGTCTTTTATCGTATGGCGCCGGATGTCATACTTTGGTGACACCCTGGCTCACTCGGCGCTATTGGGCATCGCCATAGGTTTGCTTACCAACAGCAACCCGCAGCTCAGCATCATCATCAGTTGCCTGTTTTTTGCTGTGTTATTAACCCTGTTAGAACGACGGCCCGGTGTGTCGACTGACACATTGCTCGGCATCATCGCCCATAGCTCGCTTGCTATGGGCGTGGTGGTGCTGGCGCTTTCTGATTCTATCCGGGTGAATCTTGAAGCCTATCTGTTTGGTGCTCTTCTTACCATCAGCAGCTCTGAATTGCTGTGGGTTGTTGCCATTGCTGCCTTTGTTTCGCTGATTCTCTATCTATTCTGGAATGACCTGTTATCGGCTACCGTGCATGCTGAAATAGCCGAAATTGAAGGCACTAATGTAAGACGATTAAACTTGATCCTGGTGTTGTTAATCGCCCTGGTAGTGTCGGTTTCGATGAAGATTGTCGGGGTGTTGTTGATCACATCTCTTTTGATCATTCCTCCGGCGGCAGCGAGAGGGTTGGCGCAGACACCTGAACAGATGGCGATCAAGGCGAGTTGCATCGGCAGCCTCTCGATTGTAACCGGATTGACTGTTGCGTTTTTCCTGGATGTGCCGGTAGGGCCAGCGATCGTAGTCGCAGCCAGCGCTATTTTTCTGGCGCTCTATTTCTATCCCGGCGTTCACAAAGTATAGCCAGGCAGGAACGGTGGTCATTACCACCGCCCAAACTATTTTTCTCGAAGGAGCCGGTATGCCCTAAGGAGATCCCGGTCTCGAACCGGCTGGCGGACTATTGCCTGCAGCTGCCCTGCCTCGTTAAAAATGGTCAAATGGCTGCTGTGCTCAATCAAATACCCAGCGTCCGCGTCATCGGCGTGTTCTGAGTGATCGGGCATTTTCCCGGCTACAGAATGTGCAACGAAGACCTGGCTAGCCAGTTTTGAAATTGAATCGTAATCTCCACTTAATCCAATAAATTCCCGGTTAAACGAATTCACATAATTGGCCATGGTCTCCGGCGTATCTCTTTCGGCATCGACAGATACCAACACGATTCTCAAATCGTCCTTGATTTCTGGATCATCGAGCCGCTGGTAGAATTGTTTTAGCTCTGCCATTGTCAACGGGCAGATATCGGGGCAATTGGTGTAGCCGAGGAACAGAATGCTCCAGTAGCCGCTAAGGTTTTCCTCGGTAAACGGATTCCCGAACTGGTCGGTCAGCTCAAATTCACTGAGCTGCATCGGCTGCGGATAAACGGTCACGCCAATTTCACGTAATTCTGTCAGCAGCTCCCGTTCTGAGCGAGCCAGATACAGGGAAACCAGTGCGATTGCCAGTAAAGCGTCGAAAACCACAAAGACGACAAGTCCAATCTTGGCATTCTGGCTGAGAGTCATAGAGATCCCTGGCAGACTAGAACAGATAGTGATCGATCAACAGAGCGACGAAGAGCAGGGCAAGATAGAGAATTGAATAGCGAAAAGTATCCATCGCTGTGGTGGTTGTTGGCTTCAGCATTAATACTGCGGACCAGTACAGGAAACCACTACCGAGAACAACTGCTGCCCCCAGATAAAGAACACCGCTCATCCCGGTAATGAATGGCAGGATGCTGGCCATGAACAAAATGATAGTGTAGACAATGATATGGACTTTGGTCACGTATTCGCCGTGGGTGACCGGCAACATGGGTACGCCGCTTTTTGCGTATTCTTCCTTGCGGTGAATCGCCAGGGCCCAGAAATGAGGCGGCGTCCAGGCAAATATGATGAGCAGCAGAATCAGCGCGTCGGCTTCAATGCTGGCCGACACTGCAGACCATCCCAGCAGCGGTGGCATCGCCCCGGACAGGCCGCCGATCACAATATTCTGCGGGGTGGCATGCTTCAAGTAACCGGTGTAGATAATTGCATAGCCGACAAAGGAGCCCAGGGTTAACCATGCACACAATGGATTTACCCAAACCATCAGGATAGTCATCCCCATCACACCGATTACGATCGCAAACACGGTGGCGTGCCTGAGGTCGACACGGCCCTGAGCCAGAGGTCTGTTGTGAGTTCTCTTCATCAGCACATCGATCTTGCGATCGATGACGTGGTTTACCACCGCGCCGGCGCTGGCCACAAGCGCAATTCCCAGATTGCCCAGGATCAGAATATCCAGCGGCACCATCCCCGGCACAGCCAGAAACATCCCCACCAGGGAGGTCAGGAGCATGAGCATGACAACCCGCGGTTTGCACATTTCGTAAAAATCGCGCCAACTGCTAGTCATCGAATTTGAAGTGATATCGGTCACGGACACACGCTGTAGAATAGTTGCTTGAATTGGGGCTGGAATTTGACTCGGATTATACTCCCGATTTCCTTCTCGGAGTTAATATTCGCCATTCCGGTATCACCCCGTTTTGGGCGCGGGCATTCAACCATGTTTCACGCGCAATCTCAAGATGAATGCCGGCGATTTCTATCAGGCTAATCTGAAATTCGAGACCCCCCTTACTGAATACAGATAGCCAAATCTGTGGGTGACAGGAAACTGTCAAAATCCCTGATTTGGCGCAAGTTTTCAGCGATTCTGCGGCCAAAATCCCTTGCGATAAAGCACATTTTTCTATAGCATGCCGGTGCGCGTGAAGTGGGGTAAAAATCCTCCGTTTTCGAAGCTATGAAAGCAGTGAACTAGCCCACCCGGTTTTGAATAATTAGGTGGGTACTGGGCAGGAAAAATAGATGCTGTGCCGCTTTATTTCCAGCTCGCTCAACTAACATTGTGGTTGTTTTATCGAATTACCCCAGCCTGAATAAGAACTGAAAAAACTAATTCTTCAGCAACAGGCACGGCAGTCCAGATGTTGCCGTGCCCGCTGATAGTCGTTTGTAAATTTTACAAGGAAACCTGGTTTATGACTTTATCGGTCGTTATTTTCCTGCTGGTTATTGGGTCTGTCATTTTCCATTTTGCCAGCCCATGGTGGTTCACAGATATTGCAGCCGACTGGGGACCGATCGATTTTACGATTAATGTGACTTTCTGGGTTACCGGATTCGTCTTCATTGCCATCAACCTGTTCCTGGCCTACTGCATTTACAAATTCAGACAGAAGGAAGGCCATAAGGCTGTTTACGAGCCGGAAAATACCAAGCTGGAAGTGATCCTGGCCGCCGTGACGACTGTCGGCGTGGTGCTTATGCTGGCCCCGGGCCTGTTTGTGTGGGCAACCATCGTCACGGTTCCGGATGACGCAACGGAGTTTGAAGTCATGGGACAGCAGTGGCAGTGGGCCTACCGTTATCCCGGCGCCGATGGCGTGCTTGGCATCGCAGAAACTGCCCTGGTTACCGAGAGCAATCCCTACGGCATTAATGAAGAAGATCCCAATGGCCAGGACGACATAATCGTAATGGGCCCGGAGATGCATCTGCCCGTTGGCAGGCCTGTCAAGGCGCTGTTGCGGTCGAATGACACGCTACACAATTACACCGTCCCCCAGTTCCGCGTAAAAATGGATCTGGTTCCCGGCTTGATTTCCTATATCTGGTTCGAGCCCACCAAAACCGGTCGCTATGACATTCTCTGCGAAGAACTTTGTGGCATTGGTCACTTTGTCATGCGCGGCGCCGTTGTGATTGACACCCAGGACGACTTTGACAGCTGGTTAGCCGCGCAGCCCACTTTCGCCGAGACTCAGGCCCTCGCCGCCCCGAGCGTAGCCGCTGGGCAGGCGCAATTCGCCCTCTGCGCAACTTGTCATGGCGCCCAGGGTGAGGGCAATCAGGCGCTGAATGGTCCCAAGTTGGCGGGACAGCAAGCCTGGTACATTGAGCGGCAACTCAAGTACTTCAAAACCGGCGTCCGTGGCGGTGAAGGCGACAGTGGCGGTCAGGCGATGGCGCCGATGGCGCGAACACTGGCGAACGATGATGCCATTCGCAACATGGCAGCCTATATTGCCACGCTGCCCGATAACGCTGCCCAGACCACCGTAAGTGGCGACATCGAAAATGGTGAGGACATCTATTCCCGCAACTGCGCAGCCTGTCATCTGGAAGACGGCAGCGGTACCTGGTATACCGATGCGCCCACGCTTGCCGGAATGAGTGACTGGTATTTCGTCACCCAAGTTAACAATTTCAAGTCCGGCATTCGGGGACTCCACGCGGACGACTACTATGGCGAGCAGATGGTTGGGATGGCAGCCGCCATGTCCGGTCTCGAAGAGATTGAAGACGTGGCTACCTACATCAATAGCTTGAGGTAGCCAGCCGCAATAATCATATCGGCATTGATTGAATTAGTTAGTTTAGCCGCTTTGGCTGGACTCAAAGAATTGAGAGTTAGGAGGATTGAATGTCTTACGTACCACTGGCTGATCAGGAGCAGGAGCTCCATCATCCGCATAGCTGGGTCAGCAAATACATTTGGAGCCAGGACCACAAGGTAATCGCCATCCAGTATGGTGGCACCGCAATCTTTGTCGGGGTTGTGGCACTGGTCTTGTCGCTGCTAATGCGTATGCAACTGGGGTTTCCGGGAGCATTTGACTTAATCGATCCGAGTTCGTACTACCAGGCGGTGACCATGCACGGCATGATCATGGTGATCTACTTGCTGACCGCGTTATTTCTCGGCGGCTTCGGCAATTACCTGATCCCGCTTATGTGCGGTGCCAGAGACATGGTCTTCCCGTTCCTGAATATGTTGAGTTACTGGATCTACCTGCTGTCTGTGCTGATTCTGATGGCCAGCTTTTTTGTTCCCGGCGGGCCTACCGGCGCCGGTTGGACCCTATATCCACCGCAGGCGAGCATGGCGGGCACTCCCGGTTCCGACTGGGGCATCGTGCTGATGCTGGTGTCCCTGACAGTGTTCATCGTTGCCTTCACCATGGGCGGCCTGAACTACGTAACCACGGTATTGCAAGCCCGCTGCCGTGGCCTGACCATGATGCGCCTGCCGCTGACTGTCTGGGGAATCTTCATCGCCACCATCCTCGGTCTGTTCGCATTCCCGGCCCTGTTGGTTTCCGCCATCATGATGACTTTCGATACGCTGCTGGGTACCAGCTTCTTTATGCCGGCGATCATCGAATCGGGGAGCCCGCTTGACTACAACGGCGGTAGTCCGATTCTGTTCCAGCATCTATTCTGGTTTTTCGGTCATCCCGAGGTTTACATCGTGGCGCTCCCTGCCTTCGGCCTGGTGTCTGATGTGCTGAGCACCCATGCTCGCAAGAATATTTTTGGCTATCGCATGATGGTGTGGGCGATCATTGCCATTGGTGGTCTAAGCTTTATCGTCTGGGCCCATCACATGTACGTAAGCGGTATGAATCCCTACTTTGGCTTCTTCTTCGCCACCACCACGCTGATTATTGCGGTACCCACCGCGCTGAAAGTCTACAACTGGGTGCTGACCCTGTGGGAAGGTGACATCCGCATGAATGTGCCGATGTATTTTGCCATCGGTTTCATCTTCACTTTTATTCACGGCGGTCTGACCGGCCTGTTCCTCGGCAACGTAGTTATCGATATGCCGCTATCCGATACTTACTTCGTGGTAGCCCACTTTCACATGGTGATGGGTGTGTCTCCGGTGCTGGTTTTATTTGCTGCTATTTATCACTGGTATCCCAAGATGAGCGGCCGGATGTATCACGAAGGCCTGGCCAAGGCTCACTTCTGGTGTACCTTCCTCGGCACTTATGCCATCTACTTGCCCATGCACTACCTGGGCTTCCTGGGAGTGCCACGAAGATATTATGCCCTGGGTTCTACAGACTTTATTCCGGCATCGGCCCAGGATTTAAATGCAACAATCACCATCGCTGCCCTGTTTGTGGGCGCGGCCCAGCTGTTGTTCTTCATCAATATCTTCTGGAGTCTGAAGTACGGCAAAAAAGCTGGCCCAAACCCCTGGGGCTCGGCATCACTGGAATGGCAAACTCCGGATACGCCGCCAGCCCATGGCAACTGGGGAGATGAATTACCCGTCGTTTACCGCTGGCCTTATGACTACAGCGTGCCTGGTGCCCATGAAGACTTCATCCCTCAGAACACTCCCGAGAGCGAAGAACCAACGGTTGACGAGCAGCATTTCGATCCCGACCACGACCCATCTATGGCTGACCTGTGAGCCTGTTCAAGCGCATCACAGAAAAGCCCTGGGAGACCAAGGGTGTAATTGGCGGACTTAATCCCGAGGGATCGTTCGATGCCGCCCCTGAAAAAGTGGCGCTGGTGATTTTCCTGGTGGTTGCGTCGGTTATTTTTTCCATGTTGACAGTCAGTTATTACGTGCGCATGGAACTCCCGGATTGGACCCCTCTGTCTGACCCGGCGCAGCTATGGCTGAATACCGGCCTGCTGGTTGTCAGTAGCATCTTGTTTCAGTGGGCAAGAAATCTTGTCAGCAATAGTCAGGGCAAGTACCTCATGGCTGCGCTCGTTGGCGCCGGGGTATTCGCCGTGCTGTTTATCGCCGGGCAACTTGTGGCCTGGAATAGCCTGCAGTCGGCGGGCTATTTCGTCGCCTCCAATCCTGCGAATTCTTTCTTCTACTTACTGACCGGCTTACACGCCCTGCATCTGCTCGGCGGTCTGTGGGTCTGGAGCAAGAGCTTGATTCGATTGCTGTCTCTTGGCGAACCTCAGGACGTGCGTCTTAGCATTGAGCTTTGTACATTGTATTGGCACTTTTTGCTTATCGTCTGGCTAGTGATGTTTGCAATCTTGTCTAATACCTGACGCTTTCAAACCGGAGCGGGGGTTTGGTCGCCAAGCTTCGGAAATAAAAGCCAGGATCCTATGAAAAATTTTAGAAATTACGGGAAACAAGAATGAGTGAAACAGCAGTAGATAATTTAGTCAGACACGGCGGTCTCGACGGCCTCGCCGACGACTGGTCTGCGGATAAGCAAACCTATCACGTGCCCTGGGGCAAGGCGATGATGTGGATATTTCTGGTGAGTGATACCTTCATCTTCACTTGCTTCCTCACCGGCTACCTCCATGTCCGCCTGACGACGACTGAGCCCTGGCCGGTTCAGAGTGAGATCTTTGCGCTGTCATTTGGCGGCGATCCGATTCCGCTGATATTGATTGCAATCATGACGTTCATCCTGATTTCGAGTTCCGGCACCATGGCGCTTGCAGTTAACTTCGGCTACAGGAAAGACAAGGCGAAAACCTTCTGGCTTATATGCGTCACTGCTGCATTCGGTGCCTCGTTTGTGGGCATGCAGGCATTCGAGTGGAGCAAACTCATCCTCGAGGAAGGCGTGCGGCCATGGGGCAACCCCTTCGGTGCACCTCAATTCGGGTCGGTGTTCTTCATGATAACGGGGTTTCACGGCGCCCACGTTTCCATTGGCGTCATTTACCTGTTGTGGGTTGCCTTCAGGGTGAAACGAGGTCACTACGACGAGAAGGGTTACGAGATAGTCGAAATCGTCGGTCTATACTGGCACTTCGTGGATCTCGTCTGGGTATTCATTTTCGCATTTTTTTACTTATTGTAAGAGGAGACAGAGATGTCATCTGATACCGGTCAACAACATCCTCTTGGGATATATTACAAAATTTGGGTTCTGCTTTTCGTGCTCAGCGCCTGTTCCTATGCGGTTGATTTTTTCAACGTGCAGGGCGGCATGCGCTGGTTCCTCGTGCTCCTCTTTATGTTCCTCAAGGCTGGCTTTATTATCGCTATCTTCATGCATGTATTCTGGGAGCGCCTGGCGCTGGCCTTTACTATTCTTGGCCCCCCAACCGTCTTGCTCCTGCTTATTGTGTTTATGGCGGTCGAGGGCAATTACACCAGCGGCACCAGGTACCTTTATATGGGGCACGACCCTAACGCGGTCGCTCTCTCGCCAGATGATATTCATGGAGCGGAACACGAAGAAGAAGAGCACTGAGTTTCTTCTGGCAAATTGTAAGGGCTATTGGTAACGATAGCCTTTTTTTACGCTCGTAAGTACGTGCTTACTGCCAGAATTTTGGCTGTAAATAAGGAACTGTGCTGATACTGGGAAGGGTTTGCAGCAATATTCCCACAGCCAAGGGCTACCGCGGTTCTATCTGAGTTGCGAGATTACCGATAGCGTCTGTGGCCGCAGCCCATGCCAGATTGCGAATGATTCGGCAGCTTGTTCTACCAGCATGCCAAGGCCATCGAGGGCAAGCACGGCGCCATTGTCCCTGGCCCATCTGACAAACACGGTATCACTGTCCGCATACACCATGTCATAGCAACAGCAGGCAGATGAGATCACCGCCTTGCTGATAGGCGGGAGTTTGCCTTCCAGGCCTAAGGAAGTGCCATTGATCACCAGATCGAAGGCCGTAGCATCCAGCTCCCCAAAGCCAACAGCGGTGAGATCCGCCAGATGCCCAAACTCGGCTTTTAACTGCAGGGCCTTGCCAGGGGTTCGGTTCGCGATTGTGATCTCGGCTGGGTCTTCAGCCACCAGGGCTGAGAGTGCGCCACGAACTGCACCGCCTGCACCCAACAGCAGAATCCGCCGCTGTCGAATTTGGAACTGATGATTACCCTTGATGTCTCTCACCAGGCCAACGCCGTCGGTGTTGTCACCAATCAGGGCGCCGTCGCCATCGACGCAGAGGGTATTTACTGCTTGCGCCAGGCTTGCTCTTTCGGAACAGGAATCTGCCAATAAGAAGGCCTTCTCTTTAAACGGCACAGTGACATTAAGTCCGGCCCCGCCATCTGCAAAAAATTTTCGCACCCCCGCCTCAAAGTTTTCTGGTTTTAGCTGGATAGCGGTGTATGCGAGATCCATCCCGGTTTGGCTGGCAAACAGGCTGTGAATACGGGGTGATTTGCTGTGCTTGACCGGGTTGCCGACAACGGCATATTGAGACATGACTTTGAATCCCTCGTGCGGCTGTGGTGCTTACACCCAATCTCTTGGTTTCAGGTAATAGCTGGTGAGCCTGGCCTCTTCGCTCCCCGGTTCGGCTTGCCAGTTATACATCCAGCGGACGACCGGAGGCAGGGACATCAGTATGGATTCGATTCGTCCCACGCCAGATTGCAATCCAAATAGCGTGCCGCGATCATAGACCAGGTTGAACTCGGCATACCTGCCGCGTCGATATTCCTGAAACTCCTTGTTTTCTTCCGTGAATTCCATATCCCTGGTACGTGCCACGATAGGCCCATAGGCTTTAAGATAGCTGCCAGCCATCGAGCGGACGAACTCGAAGGAGCGGTCGAAACCGAGCTCATTGAAATCATCGAAGAACAGGCCGCCGATTCCCCTGGCCTCATGCCTGTGTTTGATATAGAAGTAATCATCGCACTGTCGCTTGAATCGCGGATAGAGATTTTCACCGTACTGCGTACAAGACAGCCTTGCCTGTTGGTGCCAGTGAATACAGTCCTCTTCGAAGCCATAGTAGGGAGTCAGGTCGTAACCGCCACCGAACCACCAGACGCTCTCGGCATTTTCCTTCTCCGCAACAAATAACCTGAAGTTGGCGTGGGAGGTTGGCACAAATGGATTCAGCGGGTGAATAACCAGGGAAAGGCCCATGGCTTGATAGGTCCTGCCGGCTAACTCCGGCCGGGTTGCGGTGGCCGCCGCGGGCATCGCATCGCCAAAAACATGGGAAAAATTGACGCCGCCTTTCTCAAACACTGAGCCCGCGGAAATAACGCGGCTAATGCCCGAACCGCCTTCGTCTCTATCCCATTTGTCAGTTTTGAAACTGGCCGTGCTATCGAGGGCTTCCAGGCCTTCGCAGATGTCGGCTTGCAGACTGAGCAAAAAGTCTTTCACTGCCTTGGTATTTACTGCGTCCAGAATATTTTCCTCACAGCGTTTAATTCTTCGTGGCTGAAATCATTTGTTCATCGAATCAAAGACCCGCTAAGCAAATCTCTAATTTCCGAGGGTAGGGCCTCGACGCCCAGATCGCCGGCAACCACATAGTCAATACTACTCCCAAATTGGGCCTCAAGTTCAGACCTACTTCGAATCGCCGTCTTTCCTGCCGCATTTGCTGACGTCGACACGATGGGCCTTCCGAAATGCTCGCATAAGGCATGCACCAATGGGTGAGCGCTGACTCGAATGGCGATGGATTGATGTTTGCCCTTGATCCAGTCCGGGAACAGATTAGCCGGATCGGGTATCAGCCATGTTGTCGGTCCTGGCCAGCTTGCTTCAATAAGACCGAGTTGTTGGCCCGTGAGCCCAGCCAGGAGTTTGCCCAATTGGTGGACTCCGGCGGCGACAAGTATCAGGCCTTTGTCCTGGGATCTGCCTTTCAAGGCCAGAATTCGTTTGACCGCGGAATAGCTCTGGGGGTCACAACCCAAGCCCCAAACCGCTTCGGTGGGATAGGCAATCAGCCCTCCCGCTTCCAGGGTTTCACAAGCCTGCTGGAGGATCTGCCGGTTCACGATTATCCTGGAAATCAGAGCCCTGCCTCTAAGGCCTGGTCCTGGGATTGAACTTTTTCTGCGCTGGCAACTCGATCTGCGGCAACTCTTGTTGCCAGTTCCGTATCGCCCAGAGAGAGTATCTGGGCTGCCAGGTAGGCTGCATTCTTTGCGCCGGTTTTTCCGATAGCGACAGTTGCGACGGGAATCCCGGCCGGCATTTGCACTGTCGATAGCAGGGCATCGAGGCCGTTAAGCGGGCCAGAATCAATCGGAACCCCAATCACCGGTTTTAGCGTATGGGCGGCGACAGCTCCTGCCAAATGTGCTGCCAATCCAGCGCCGGCTATAAACACCTGGCAGCCGCGGAACTCGGCATCGCTTACATACTGCGCGGTGGCAGCCGGCGTGCGATGCGCCGAGGTGATTTTTATTTCATAGACGATTTGCAGTCGCTTGAATATCTCGCCCGCTGCCTGCATGGTGCTGAGGTCAGATTCAGAGCCCATAAGAATCGCGACGAATGGTTTTGTCATGGCAGTCAGGTCCCGCGTAAATTCGCAAAACGGGGAAACTACCTCAGTCCGACCGGCTATGCAAGGCTTATAGCGCTGGATTAGTGCAGCTGAATCTGCCGCCTTCAGCCCTCACCAGTCCCAGCATCTCCAGGTGTAATAGCAGTGCATTCAATTGCTGCAAGCTAAATCCCGAACCATCGAGCAGGGTCTGCATCAGGCAGTTGTTGCCGCCGATTAAACGCATAATGCTGGCCTCGTCCTCATTCAACGATGGCGCTTCGGCGTCAGGGTTTTTCCCGGTGGAATTAGTGGTGGCCTCCCGGCTTTCTCCCGCCTTGCTTTTCATTCCCAGTTCTTCAAGTATGTCTGCCGGTTCCTCCACCAATTTCGCCCCTTCTTTTATAAGACGGTGACAACCGCGGGATAGCTGACTGGATATGCACCCGGGGAAGGCAAACACGTCCCGATTCTCCTCCATTGCCAACCGCGCAGTAATTAGCGAACCACTGTGGGCCGTGGCTTCTACCACCAGGGTGCCCAGGCTCATGCCACTGATTATTCGATTACGTTGGGGGAATTTGCTCGCACGCGGCGGAGACCCCAGGGGAAATTCTGATATCAATACCCCGTTGACGGCGATCTGCTCCGCCAGTTTCCGATTGGCTGACGGATAGCAAATATCTATTCCGGTTCCCATCACGGCGACGGTTACTCCGCTTGCCGCCAATGCCCCTTTATGCGCCTGGGTATCTATGCCTTTTGCCATGCCGCTGCATATCAGCAAGCCAGCGTGGCTTAATTGGTGCGCCATCCAATAGGCATTACGGCCTCCATATTCGCTGGCTTTACGGCTGCCAACAATTCCCAGGGCCGCGGCGGATAGAACTGAGGCGTCGCCAACGGCAAAAAGCAGCGGTGGCGGGAAGTCTGTAGTTCTCAGCAGCGGTGGGTAGTCTGCGGATTCGTAGCCGACGATGGCGTTACCCTGAGACTGTTGCCAGCACAGATCTTCCTCGAGTTTGGACTCCATCGATGCAGAGCCCTGGCTGCGTCGCAACAGCGATATCTGGCCCGGGTTCATGCCCAATGACTGCAGCCATTCATCGCTGGAATCGAGTAATGCGCTAATATTTCCTGCCTGCTTGAGCAGGCGGGAAAACTGCAGCTGGCCAATGCCTTTACAGTGGTAAAGCCGCAGATAGGCTGCGGTGATCGTTGCTTCCATAGTTCGTCCTTGAGCAATGGAATCTGGTGACGGTAAAAAATCAGATCAGGGATTTACTACCGGGTTATAGAGTTGGGCCGGCTCCAGGGAGCTCAGAATGAGGGCGTAGCTCAGTAGCTCGAAGGTTTTATAGACCAGCACGGTGCCGATGACCTTGCCGGGTAGTTGTAATTGTTCCTGATTGAAAATGGTGGCGATTCGCTGCCTGAAGCTTAACTGTCTGCGCTCGACTTCATCTACGATTCGAGGGCCCGGCTGCTGTATTGACAAGATATTACCAACTTCCAGCTGATCCTCCAATCCCAGATCGATGACGACGGTATCCAACTGCGAGGCGAGGGATGATGCCCCAAGAAAAGCTATGATCATTCCGCTCACCGGTGTTTCCGGCTCGGATGGGAAAATGGTGGAACCTATACTTGACTCTGCCCTGACCAGTAAGCGGTCACCCGCTTGAATTTCCTTGCTGCTATTGTTTATCAATATCCGCCTCATCCCCGGTCCTGCGTCTTCGACGATGGTCGCAAAGCCCAAATACTCTAGCTCCTGGCCCAATTGCTCCTTCCCGGAGTCATCAAAAAACATGCGACCTTCCCTGTAGACTTCGAATGAGCCGGTTCCATGCGGCCAAAGGCCACGCGCATATACCTCATCGCCGGTGCCAATTAGAAGATTATTGCCAAGGTTCTTGACGATATAGGGCGCCGCATCAATCATCGCTGGATCGACGATACGGTTCTGGGTGAAACTGTTTTCGATGTCTTCCAGTGGAATCTTGGGAACCGCACTCACCAGTGGAAGCACCCGGATTTCAGGACCCAGCCGCACCTCCGACCGGTCGCCCCGCTGTACCAGAATTCGCGGATTGCCTCCTACCAAGCCAATTCTAAGAATATCTCCGGGATATATAAAGGCCCGGGTTATCCAGATATGGGTCCGCTTGCCAGACCTCTTCCCAGCGTTGGGGGTCTTGCAAGAACTGGCCGGCAATGTTCCACAGGGTGTCGACTTCGGCCACGGTGTAACTGTCCGCATACTCGTCGTGTAAGAGCTTGTCCTGGCCATAGACAGGCGCAGCCCCGAGCAAAATGCTTGCACATAAGCTTATCAGGGTCAGGAGTCGCTTCGATCCCACATTCTTCATCATTAAAATTCCGTACTCAGGCGCCTGCACATGGTAGCAATACGGTATAATTATCACTAGGCGCAGTTCACAGTCTGTGGCTTTACATCTTCAGGACCAAAAGGTTATTCGAGACTATGGCAATTCTACAAATCCTGGAATTTCCCGACCCCAGGCTAAGGAAAATAGCAGTCCCCGTTAGTGTTTTCGACGCCAGGCTCGAAGTCTTGATCGCGGATATGCTTGAAACAATGTACGCAGCCCAGGGTATAGGCCTTGCTGCGACTCAAGTAAATATCCATAAGCGGCTTATAGTATTAGACGTATCGGAGAATAAGGATAGTCCTCAAGTATTTATTAATCCAGGTTTTGAAGTAATAGATGAGGAACTATTCGATTATGACGAGGGCTGTTTGTCCGTACCCGGATTTTACGAAACCGTGTCCAGGCCCCAGACTATCCGCGCCCGGGCCCAGGACTGTCAGGGAGAGGAATTCGAGCTCACCGCAGATGGCATTCTTTCTATTTGCGTCCAGCATGAGATTGACCATCTCAATGGCAAGCTCTTCGTAGATTACTTGAGCACTCTCAAGCGCCAGCGTATTCGCGCCAAGCTTGAAAAAGAACACCAAAAAACTGCTTAGGGAATCCAATTCGATGCAAAAAATGCGCCTCTGTTTTGCAGGAACTCCTGCCTTCGCTGCCGCGCACCTGAGGGCACTGCTGGAAACCCGACACGAATTAGTAGCGGCCTACACACAGCCGGACCGCCCCTCCGGTCGTGGCAGACAATTACAGCCCAGCCCGGTAAAGCAACTGGCTGAGCAGCACGAAATCCCGGTGCTGCAACCACCGAGCCTGAAATCTGATGAGCAGCAGCAACTGCTACGGTCGCTCCGCCCCGATCTTTTGATTGTTGTGGCTTACGGGCTCATTCTTCCTGAGCTAATTTTGCAGATCCCGAAATATGGCTGCATCAACGTGCATGCTTCCCTGCTACCCCGGTGGCGAGGAGCAGCGCCGATCGAGCGCGCGATCCTGGCGGGCGACGAGGAAACCGGCATCACTATTATGCAGATGGATGCAGGCCTGGATAGCGGCGACATACTATTGACGGAAAAAGTCAGCATAGCGACCGCCGATACCCGGCTCGATGTCGAAGCGAGGCTTGAGCATACGGGAACTACCGCCCTGATTCGCGTGGTGGATGATATTGAGGGGTTTCAGCAACAGGCCCGGGCACAGGACAATGCCTGCAGTACTTATGCCGACAAGTTGCGTAAGTCTGAGGCGTTGATAGACTGGTCTGCGACGGCCACCGTCATTGACCGGCAGGTGCGGGTCGGCATCGGCAGGAGTCCGGCCTATTCCTTTCTCGAGCGACAGCGACTGCGGATACTGGAAGCACAGCCACTGGCAGGGACCAGCGAGACACTACCAGGCACCATCGTCGAGACGCAAAAAGATTCTTTTACCGTCGCCTGTAGTGAATCCTTACTTCAAATTTTTAGAATTCAATTACCCGGTAAAAGCGCAACTGCCGTCGCCAACGTACTCAATTCCAGGCCTATGCTGTTTGCCCCCGGAAATGTTTTTGGCACCGAGATGCCGACCAGTTCATGAGCGCCTCAAACAGTCGTGCCATCGCGGCAAACATCCTCTCCAAGCTTGTTGCTGGTAAGGGCTCCCTCACAACCCAGCTCAGCAATTACAAGGACCTGACGGACTACGCTCTACTTCAGGAAACCTGCTTTGGCAGCTGCCGATGGTTTCACCTACTCGAGATAATACTCGATTCGCTGCTCAGCAAAGCCCTCAAGAAGAAGGAAACTGACTTAAAATGCCTGCTGCTGGTTGGGCTATACCAGCTTCGAGAACTATCGGTACCAGATTACGCGGTCATCAATGAAGCGGTAGCGGCGACCCGGAGCCTGGGCAAGCCCTGGGCGAAGGCTCTGGTAAATGCTGTGCTCAGAAACTATCTCCGGCGTAGAGAGGAGATAGAGCAAACGCTAATTGATGGCGATAAATTGGCCTTGCTGTCCCATCCCGCCTGGCTGCTAAAGGCCGTCAGTCAACAATGGCCCGGGCAGGCGCTGCAAATTCTAGCTAACAATAACTTACGCCCACCCATGACTCTGCGGGTAAATCTGGCAAAAAAATCCAGAAATGAAATGCTTGGACTGTTGGCGGAGGCGAAAATTCAAGCCACCGCGGGAAACCTGGCCGAATCGGCGATTTATCTTGCCGCACCAGTGTCCATCGGCGAACTGCCGGGGTGGCAGGATGGTTGGCTCAGCGTGCAGGACGAAGCCTCCCAACTGGTGCCTGGCCTGCTGCAGTTGGCGCCCGGCATGCGGGTGCTGGACGCCTGTGCGGCGCCCGGTGGAAAGACCTGCCATATTCTCGAAAGTGAGCCTGCACTTGCATCCTGTGTGGCGCTGGATATAAGCGCCCAAAGACTAGAGAGAATTGAAGAAAATCTGCTGAGGCTGGGCTTAACGGCAGATCTATACGTGGCAGATGCCACCCAAATTGGGGATTGGTGGAATCGGGAGCAATTTGACCGGGTCCTGTTAGACGCGCCCTGCTCCGCGACCGGTGTGATACGCAGACATCCGGATATCAAGCTGCTGCGATCGGAACATGACATAGGATCCTTGGTAAGCAGCCAACAACAACTTTTGCGAACACTGTGGCCCACCCTAAAACCGGGAGGGCTACTCCTCTACACCACTTGTTCCATCCTCAGGCAGGAAAACGAAGACAGTGTTAACCAATTCCTTCAATCCGTTGCTAACGCTAAATATCGGGGCATCACGGCCGATTGGGGAGTAGAATGTTCCCTCGGAAGACAGCTCCTGTCTGGCAAAAACAATGGCCCCGATGGATTCTTCTACTGTGTGCTAGAAAAGGTTTGTTAATGCCGGGGTACCTCTGCTCAAGTACCCTTAAACCTTTGTCTGGCAGTACTGACAGAGACCGGCTCGCATGAAAATAATTATCCTCGGTGCCAATCAAGTGGGCAGCGCTCTTGCCGAAACCCTGGCTAGTGAAGCCAATGACATCACCGTTGTCGATAACGACGCCGAGAAACTGCAAGAACTAAAAGACCACATAGACATCGGCACCATTGTCGGTGAGGCGTCGCACCCGGATATACTGGAAAAAGCCGGCGGTGAGGATGCCGATATGATCATCGCCGTCACCGAGAGCGATGAAATCAATATGGTAGCCTGCCGGGTTGCCTACTCCCTGTTTCAAACGCCGAAAAAGATTTGCCGCATTCGCTCCTCTTCTTATCTGGTTAGTGACCGCCTATTTGGCAAAAACGGTATCGCCGTGGACGTTGTTATCAGTCCCGAGCTGATAATTTCGAGCTACATTAGCCGCTTGCTGGATCTGCCCGGCGCATTGCAGGTGCTGGATTTTGCCGACGGCAAAGTTCAGCTGGTGGCGGTGAAGGCTTTCTACGGTGGGCCGCTGGTGGGACAGGAGATTCGCCTGTTGCGGCAGCATATGCCCTCGGTGGATACCAGGGTCGCCGCCATCTTCAGGAAAGATCGACCTATCATGCCTGAAGGTTCGACGGTAATTGAGGCTGATGACGAAGTATTTTTTATTGCCCCGCAGAATGATATCCGTGCCTGCATGAGCGAATTGCGCCGTCTCGATCGCCCCTACAAACGCATCATGATCGCCGGAGGTGGCAATATTGGGCTACGCCTGGCAGAAGATATCGAGCATCGCTACCAGGTGAAGATAATCGAAAGCAAGCCAGAGCGCTGTGACTACCTGGCCCAGCATCTCGATCACGCGATTGTGCTCAATGGTGAGGCTTCACAGCAGGATCTGTTAATCGAAGAAAATATTGAGGACACCGATGTGTTCCTCGCCCTGACCAACGACGACGAAGCGAACATCATGTCTTCGCTGCTGGCGAAAAGACTCGGCGCCAAGAAGGTGATGGCGATTATCAATAATCCTGCCTATGTCGATCTGGTCCAGGGGGGTGAGATCGACATTGCCATTTCCCCGCAGCAAGCAACCATTGGCAGTTTGCTCACGCATGTCCGCCGCGGCGATGTGGTGAAAGTTCATTCCCTGCGCCGAGGCGCAGCGGAAGCGATCGAGGCAGTCGCCCATGGCGATCAAGCCTCTTCAAAAGTAGTAGGTCGCGCGATAGAAACGATTGAATTGCCCGAAGGCACGACGATTGGCGCCATTGTCCGCAATGATGAGGTGCTGATCGCTCATGATGACATCGTCATCGAGACGAACGACCACGTGATTCTGTTTCTTATAGACCGCAGGGAAATTCAGAAAGTCGAACACTTATTCCAGGTCGGATTTACTTTTTTCTAGAAAATGCATGCCTCCATCATCATCAAGATCCTCGGCATTTTGCTCATGTTTTTTGGTGCACTGGGCAATCTCCCACCCATCGTGGTTTCCTGGCTCTATGACGACGGCTCGGCTTCCGCCTTCTTCATTTCTTTCCTGATTATTTTCGCGAGCGGGTTCGTGCTGTGGCTGGTGACGGCTCGGTCCCGTCAGGAACTCAGCAATAGAGATGGGTTTCTGGTCGTCACCCTTTTTTGGGCGGTGTTGGGTACGGCGGCATGCCTGCCCTTTATCCTGTCACCGGCGCTCGATCTCTCCGTAACCGATGCCGTGTTCGAAGCCTTTTCCGGCATAACAACCACCGGTGCTACCGTGATATCGGGCCTGGATGAGCTGCCGAAATCTATCCTATTCTATCGACAGCAACTGCAATGGCTGGGCGGTATGGGCATCATCATACTGGCGGTGGCGCTGTTACCTATGCTCGGCATCGGTGGCATGCAGCTCTATCGCGCCGAAAGCCCGGGGCCGGTGAAGGACAACAAGCTGGTACCCCGCCTTGCCGAGACAGCGAAAGCGCTGTGGTACATCTATCTAACCCTGACCGTAGCCTGTGCCCTGGCTTACTGGGCCGTTGGCATGAACCTATTCGATGCGATTAGTCACAGTTTCACTACCGTTGCCATTGGCGGTTTCTCGACCCATGACGCCAGTATGGGTTACTTCAATAGCGTCGCCGTCGACCTGGTTGCCATTGTCTTTATGTTCATTGCCGGCATTAACTTCGCTCTGCATTTCACCGCCTGGCGCCGCCGCGACGCCAAACACTACCTCGCCGATCCTGAATTCCTCTTCTACAGCTTTATCCTGGTATCTCTGTCGATTGTTACGGTGATGGTCCTGTATTTTTCAGATATCTACAGCAACATGTCCGAGTCAGTCATCAAGGGCGTATTCCAGGTTGTGTCGGTGGCAACAACCACTGGATTCACGACTGCCGATTTTAGCGCCTGGCCGCTATTCCTGCCCTTCCTGTTGTTCTATGCAGCAATTGTAGGGGCCTGCGCTGGCTCAACCGGCGGCGGCATGAAGGTTATACGCATCCTGTTGATCTTCAAGTCGGGCTTCAGGGAAGTGCAACGGCTAATTCACCCGAGGGCGGTTATTCCAATTAAGCTGGGCCGCAATCCGGTATCGGACCGGATTATTGAATCGGTATGGGGATTCTTTGCCGTCTATGTGATGGCATACATGGTCATGCTGCTGGCATTGCTGGCCACTGGCCTTGATATCATCACTGCATTCAGCGCTGTAGGCGCCTGCATTAACAATCTCGGACCGGGTCTGGCAACGATCGCAGAAACCTATGGCCACCTGCCGGCAGCCGCAAAATGGATTCTCTGCTTCGCCATGCTGCTGGGCCGTCTCGAGGTGTTTACCCTGCTGGTGCTGTTCACGCCAATGTTCTGGAAGCGGTGAGCCCGGGCTGGGGTGCCTCTGATTAATCAATCAGAGGCACCCTGGTAAAACTTTTCACCATCTGCTCGGCGGCGAAACCGCTTGTATTCCCACTGGTACTGGGTGACGGCCAATCCCACACTGTGCTCAACGGTTCGATTGAGACCCCGTACCGAAGTTTGCAGATCTGCAGCGTAAATATCCTCATGCGCCACTTTGACGATTGCCTTGAACCCCTTCGCGCCAGGGAGTCGCTGGGCAAATCCGCAGAAGACCTTCACTCGCCGGCGCTGGATTAATTTGCTGATGAGCGTCATGGTGAATGCAGACTCGCCAAAAAACGGGGCATAGATCCCACCCTCGGTGCTGGGTACCTGGTCGGGGAGAATGCCCGCTAACTCCCCCTGTTGCAGCGCCTTGAGGAGTTGGGCCACACCCTTTCGATTGGTAGGCGCCAGGGACATGCCATTTCTCGATCTTGCCTTTTTTAACAGTCTGTCGAACGCTGGAATTTTTGGCGGTTGATAGAGAAATGTCGCCGGCATGTGATCGCAAATAAAAATGCCGAAGATCTCCCAATTTCCTTGATGGGGCGCCAACAAGATCACGCCCTCTCCCGAATCGAGAGCCTGCTTTAGTTCATCCAGCCCCTCGGTTTCGGTTACCAGGGCGAGTGTTTTCCCCACCGGTAGCAGCCACGCCTTGCCCATTTCCAGCGCCGTGCATGCGGTATTTTTAAGACTCGCTCGCGCCAGAACCCGTATATCTTCTTCGCTTTTCCGTGGAAAGCACGCCTGGAGATTTCTGAATGTGGTGTTCCGCGCACGATTAGGAATCCTATACAGCAGACCACCCCACACCAAAGCAATGGCGTGCAGAACCCCAAGCGGCAACCACGCGAGTATTGTTAGGAAACTCCTGAGTAGAAAATAGTAGAAACTCTGAATAACGGCATCTCACTTTTGATAAAAAAGGGGGAACCTTCCCGCGACCATAAAATGGAAGCACAATTTGGCTTTAGAAACAATCCGCCAAAGCAACCAGCAACCGACTCTACGCTGGCCGGCTATGGATAAGTGACGGAGAATCAAGGATAATTGCAGTCCTTCGATATCTGGGCAGTCTCCGCACTATTCGGCATTACCGTGAACACAGCTACTGATCTGAATACCTTCCAGGGACTCATTCTGAGCTTACAACAATTCTGGGCCGCACAGGGTTGTGTCGTACTCCAACCGCTGGACCTGGAAGTCGGCGCTGGGACTTTTCATCCTGCCACATTTTTACGTGCGATTGGTCCGGAAAACTGGAATGCAGCCTATGTACAGCCATGTAGGAGGCCAAGTGATGGTCGCTATGGCGAGAATCCGAATCGCCTGCAACACTACTATCAGTTTCAGGTCATTCTGAAACCCTCTCCGATAGATATTCAGGAACTCTACCTCGCCTCGCTGGAAAATCTGGGAATTGATATGGCCGTTCATGACATTCGATTTGTCGAGGATAATTGGGAATCCCCAACCCTTGGTGCCTGGGGGATGGGATGGGAAGTATGGCTTAACGGCATGGAAATCACCCAGTTTACCTACTTTCAACAAGTCGGAGGACTCGAATGCCACCCCGTTAGCGGCGAGATTACCTACGGCATCGAACGCATCGCCATGTACCTCCAAGGTGTCGACTCGATTTACGATATCATCTGGACCGACGGCGCCAATGGCGTCGTCACCTACGGCGATGTATTCATGCAAAACGAAGTTGAAATGTCTGCGTACAACTTCGAGCACGCACCCGTGGACTTACTGTTTGGCTATTTCGATGATTGCGAGGCGCAATGTCAGAGTCTTATCGAAAACAATCTGGCGCTGCCTGCCTATGAGCAGGTGCTAAAGGCGTCCCATTATTTCAATCTGCTCGATGCCAGAAATGCTATCTCGGTCACCGAGCGCCAGCGTTTTATCCTGCGGGTACGGTCCCTCGCTCGCAGTGTTGCTGAGAGCTATCTAGCCAGTCGCAAAGCACTCGGCTTTCCTCTCGCCCCCGAAGAATTACGCAAACAATACCTGGAATCGTAGCGGCGATGTCGGAGCAAGATTTTTTAGTTGAAATTGGCACAGAAGAGCTGCCCCCGAAAGCTCTTGGTGCATTGTCGAAGGCCTTTGAGAATAATATGAAAACGGGCCTGGAACAGGCCTGCCTCAGTTTCTCGGCCATTCATAGTTATGCGACCCCACGTAGACTCGCGGTCATGGTTAGCGAGCTTTTGGGGGAGCAGCCGGAGAAAAAGATCGAGCGCATGGGCCCCGCCGTTAACGCTGCGTTCGATGCTGATGGCAATCCAACTCTCGCGGCATTGGGCTTTGCCCGCTCCTGCGGAGTCGAAGTATCTAAGCTCGCCAGGGCCAGCAAGGGTGGTGTAGAAAAACTCAGCTTCTCAACTTCCCAGGCCGGTGCATCGGCACAGCATCTCCTGCCAGAAATCGTATCTGCCGCGCTTGGCAAACTTCCCATTCCAAAACCTATGCGCTGGGGCAGTTCCAGGGAAGAGTTCGTGCGTCCGGTTCATTGGGTGCTAATGCTATACGGCAGCGAATGCATCGACACTACGATCCTAGGTGTTACTACCGGTGCTACAACCCGGGGCCATCGCTTCCTTTATAACCAAAAAATCGAAGTGCCTCTCCCTGCTGAATATGAATCTTTGTTAGAGGAAACCGGCAGCGTCATTGCTGATTTTGAAAAGCGCAAGGAATGCATCCGCAACTTGGTCACAGAAGAAGGCAACAAAGTCGGTGCGACCGCGGTTGTTGATGATGCCCTGTTGGATGAAGTCACGGGGCTCGTTGAATTCCCTGTGGCTCTGACCGGGAAATTTGACGAACATTTTCTGGAAGTGCCGGCAGAAGCGCTGATAATAGCGATGAAGTCCCATCAACGTTATTTCTATCTGCTCGATGGCGACTCTAATTTGATTCCCTACTTTATCACCGTGAGCAATATTCGCAGCACCGATCCGGCTCAGGTGATTACAGGCAACGAGCGGGTCATCCGGCCAAGATTAGCCGACGCGCGATTTTTTTATGAACTGGACAAGAAGTCTTCGCTCGAGTCTCACCTCGAACAACTCAAGCACATTGTATTCCAAAAACAACTTGGAACAGTGTTTGACAAATCCCAACGGGTGGCCAGTCTTGCCGGCTATCTTGCTCAACAACTCGGTGCCGACCCCGCACAATGCAAACGTGCTGCCCTGTTATCCAAGTGCGACCTGGTGACCTCGATGGTGGGAGAATTTGCTGATCTACAGGGGCGGATGGGTTACTACTATGCTCTCAATGATGGCGAGGATCCAGCGGTTGCGGTGGCCATTAACGAGCAGTATATGCCCCGTTTCGCAGGCGACAGTATTCCCGCATCACTTACAGGAAGCGTGCTGGCGGTAGCAGACAAGCTCGATTCCATGCTTGGTATGTTTGCCGTAGGTCATCCACCTACCGGATCGAGAGATCCTTTTGCCTTGAGGCGGTCGGCTATTGGTATTTTGAGAATCCTGGTTGAGAATAAACTGGATCTCAATATTCTGACGACCATTGAGCAAGCCGCGTCCGGATTTGACGCCGTCAACATTGAGCAACAGGCCTGTATGGACGTGTTCGAATTTTTGCTGGATCGATTTCGCAGCTGGTATACAGATCAGGGCATTCCCATCGATGTGTTTCAGTCGGTGATGGCACTCAAGCCGCAACGTCCACTCGATTTCCATGAGCGAATTTTGGCGGTCCACCACTTTAGTAAATTGCAGCAGGCGCAGTCCCTATCTGCCGCAAATAAGAGGGTTTCAAACCTGCTATCCAAATTTGACGGTGAGCTTGCAGACTCAGTAATCGATGAATCCCTACTAGTAGAGCCTGCCGAAAAGAACCTGTATGAAGCCTTGACTGGCAAAATGGGGGATGTGGCGCCTTTGTTCGACGAAGGCCAGTACAGGGATGGGCTGCAACAGTTGGCGAGCCTAAGAGATAGTGTCGATACTTTTTTCGACTCGGTACTGGTTATGAGTGAAGACCAGGGCCTGCGTAATAATCGTATTGCCCTGCTGCAGCAACTCCGTAGTTTGTTTCTTCGGGTAGCCGATATCTCATTCTTACATAAATCCTGATACCACCTGGATAAATAGAACCCACACTATGAAGTTAGTCATACTCGATAGAGATGGTGTGATCAATGAAGACTCCGACGCCTACATCAAGTCCGTCGATGAGTGGATTCCCATAGACGGGAGTATCGAAGCCATAGCCTCTCTTAGCAAGGCTGGATACACCATCTTAATTGCCACCAATCAATCCGGCATCGGCAGAAAGATTTTTGACGAAATCGCATTGTCGGCCATGCACCTTAAACTCTGCGGCCTGGTTGAAGACAGCGGTGGTACCGTAGACGGTATTTTCTACTGCCCCCATTTGCCAACTGATCACTGTGAATGTCGCAAACCCGGGGTCGGTTTGCTGCGCCAGATGGAAGCGGAGTTTAGTTGTAAATTGGCCGGTGCCAGTTTTGTCGGAGACGCTCTGAAAGATGTGGAAGCTGCGCTTGCCTTTGGTTGTAAGCCGCTGTTGGTTCGCACCGGGAAAGGACTTGAAACCGAAAGGATGTTGCAGAACCTGGATTTCGAAGAGGTGCCGGTGTTTGATACTCTTGCCAGTGCTGCCCGACAGATTCTGAGCAAGGAGGAAGTTCGCTGAGGCTGGTGTAATTGGATCCTTGCCCAAGGGCCGGCGCTGCGTTTTCCCCTTCGTCTCCCGGCCCCGTAAAACGCCCTTATATATCCAGATTCTCGGCCGCCAGCGCGTTGTCTTCTATAAACTCACGTCGCGGTTCAACCTGATCTCCCATCAGGGTATTAAACAACTGGTCCGCTCCGATGGCGTCATCAATAGTGACTTGCAGCATCCGCCGCGTTTCCGGATTCATGGTGGTGTCCCATAACTGGTCCGGGTTCATCTCTCCGAGGCCCTTATAGCGCTGTAAATAGTGCCCCTTCATGGCGTCATTCGTTAGCCACTTGATCGCCTCCCCAAAGCTATCTACCTCGTGGGTCTTCTCGCCGCGCTTGACGTAGGCGCCGTCCTCGATAAGTCCGTCCAAGGTCTCCCCCAGACCCGCGAGTGCCCGATATTCCCCTGAATGAAAGAAATCGCTGCTGAACCCATACTCCTTTTCCAGGCCGTGCAAATTTAGCCTGGCGGACGGCAAATAGATATGACGCTCACTATCTTCCTTAACCTCGAACGTATAGTTTGCACTCACACCTGCCTGGTGCTGCTGCAGACTGTCGGCAAGCGCATCCACCCACTGTTTGACCTGGTCTGCTGACTTGAGCTCAGATTCGGCCAGACGCCGGGTGAAGATCATTGCTTCAAGAATTTCTGAAGGATACAGCCTGGCCAGACGGCTGATGATTGCATAGGCCTCATTGTATTTCTTCACCAGTGATTCCAGCGCGTCTCCGGAAATTCCCGGAGCCTCGGAATTCACGTGCAGGCTGGCTTCTTCCAGCGCAATTTGGGTCTGGTAATTAGCCAGTTCGGTATCATCTTTTAGATATTGCTCTTGTTTGCCTTTGCGAATTTTGTACAGTGGAGGCTGGGCAATGAAGATATGCCCTCTCTCCACTAAATCCTTCATTTGGCGAAAGAAGAAAGTCAGCAGCAGTGTGCGGATATGAGATCCATCTACGTCAGCGTCCGTCATGATAATAATGCTGTGATAACGAAGATTATCAGGAGAAAATTCTTCATTGCCGATGCCGCAGCCAAGCGCCTTAATCAGTGTGCCAATCTCGGCAGAACTTAACATTTTGTCAAATCGCGCCTTTTCGACATTAAGGATCTTGCCCTTGAGCGGCAAAATGGCCTGGTTTTTGCGATTCCTGCCTTGTTTGGCTGAGCCGCCAGCCGAATCTCCCTCCACTATATAAATTTCTGACAGGGCTGGGTCCTTCTCCTGGCAGTCGGCCAATTTCCCTGGTAGTCCAGCCACGTCCAAAGCACCCTTGCGCCGCGTCATTTCCCTGGCTTTCCTGGCTGCCTCGCGGGCTCGAGCGGCATCAATCATCTTGCTTACAATGAGCTTCGCGTCCTGCGGGTTCTCCATCAGGTAATCACCGAAATGGGAGCCCATCTCCTGCTCTACAACGCCCTTGATCTCTGAGGACACCAGTTTATCCTTGGTTTGAGATGAAAATTTCGGATCCGGTACCTTAACCGAAATAATCGCTGTCAGGCCTTCCCGGGCATCATCTCCGCTTGTGGCTACATCTTTTCCTTTTTTATTAGCCAACTCCTTGTCAATATAGTTGTTTAGCACCCGCGTCAATGCGCCGCGAAATCCGGCCAGGTGGGTGCCACCGTCTCTCTGGTGGATATTGTTGGTATAGGGGAATATGTTCTCCTGGTAGGAATCATTCCATTGCAAAGCGACTTCGACGGTGATGCCATCTTTCTTGCGCTCAGACTCGAAATGGAACATCTTGTTGACCGTGGTCTTATTCTTGTTCAGGTACTCGACAAAAGCCTTGAGACCACCATCGTAGTTAAACAGCTCCTGCTTGCCGGAGCGCTCATCTATAAGCCGAATGGACACTCCAGCGTTAAGAAACGCTAACTCACGTAGTTTTTTGGCAAGGATATCATAGTGAAATTCCACGTTTGAGAAGGTGTCTGGGGATGGCTTAAAATGGCATTCTGTCCCGGTACGGCTGGTCTCGCCTACCACGGCTAACGGCTCCACTGGAACGCCATGCTCATAATATTGCTCGTAGACTTTTTTGTCTCGCCTGATGGTGAGCTTCAACTCTTCCGACAGCGCATTGACAACAGACACGCCTACTCCGTGCAGCCCACCCGACACCTTGTAGCTATTGTCATCGAACTTACCGCCGGCATGTAGAACAGTCATGATGACTTCTGCTGCCGAGACGCCTTCTTCGTGCATTTCCGTGGGGATGCCACGGCCGTTGTCTGTAACAGTAATCGTCTCGCCGACGTGAACAATTACTCGTATGTCGTCGCAATGTCCGGCCAGAGCCTCGTCTACGGAATTGTCGACCAGCTCGAAGACCATATGGTGGAGTCCAGTTCCATCGTCTGTGTCTCCAATGTACATTCCTGGGCGCTTGCGTACGGCATCGAGGCCCTTAAGCACCTTAATACTGTCGGAATTATATTCCGATTGGGATTCGTCACTCATAAAACACACTCCGGCAGCAGCAGGCTCAAAAATTAAATTAGCCTCACTACCCATAGCGGATAAAACAATTGAATATCAAGTCGTTATTGTACCACGTTCCACGTGGAACACCGCCTTATCTATCTGGCCCAGTTCTGCCTCAATCGCACCCAGATCGATACATGTAACGAACAATTGGCCACCAAGTTGCATCAACATCTTGAGCACCGCCAAACGATTCCCCTTATCCAGTTCCGATGGGAGATCGTCTGCCAAATAAACGCACTGACGACCGGAGGATTCAGCAAGGAGTCGGGCCTGGGCTATCTTTAGAGCGCTTACCAATATTTTCTGTTGGCCTCTGGAGAGATATTCTATGGCTGGATTTTTGGCAATTTGGACTTTGATATCTGCTCTATGGGGGCCGTTCTGCGTGGCGCCGTAGCGCAGATCCGCTTCCAGCCCTGAAGAGAGCACCGCAGCAAAATCCAGGGCAGAATCCCATCCCGGATCATAACGCAATGTAAGCTTATCAATCGCCTCGCCCCGAAGAGATGAATAAACACTCTGGAAGACAGGAAGGAGTCGAGCAAAATAAGCTGCTCTAGCCGCGTCCATAGCTACAGCTGCCCGAATCAGCTCAGCGTCCCATGCATCGATCTGGTTTTTGTCCAGCCGGCTTTGCCTGAGGAGCGTATTCCTGTTTGCCACGCATCTGTTAACTGTTCTCCAATTCCCCAGGAAGGAAGGTTCCACGTGAAACACACCCCAGTCCAAAAACCTCCTGCGTGCCTTCGGCCCTCCCTCCAACAGGCGAAAGGAATTCGAATCCAACACCTGCACCGGAATCGCCCGGGCCACATTCTCCCAGTTTTTCTGTTTTTGGTCCTGAAACTTGAGTTGATTGGCTTGTCTTCGCCGCCTACTGAGGCCTATGCGGCCTCCATCCGCTAACTCCACATAAACGATGGCTTCGGAGGAATCCTCGCCAATAAGTGTTTGCGGCCTGCCGCTTCTGAACGAACGGCCCGTCGCCAACAAGTGGATGGCCTCCAACATACTGGTCTTGCCGCTCCCGTTTTCGCCCCAGAACAAATTCAACCTGGGGCAGGGGGCGAGAGTAGCGGTTTCTATATTCCTGATAGATGTAATATTGAGCCGGGTTATTTCGCTCATGGTGCTGCCTGGAAAGTGAAAAAGCCGAAATCCTGTGGCACTACAGGCGCATTGGCATCACTACATAGAGGGCTTCGCTGCCTTCCTCAGCCTCCAGCAAAGCACTGCTATTCGGGTCGGAAAGCGTGATACGCACGCGATTGCTCGTCAATGTAGACAGGACATCAATCAGATAACTTACATTAAAGCCTATTTCGAGCGACTCGCCTTCATAATCAACCGATACAATTTCCTCTGCCTCCTCTTGCTCAGGGTTGTTGGCCAAAATCTTTAACTCCCCATTAGATAGCAACACCTTCACTCCCCTGTATTTTTCGTTAGATAATATGGAAGCCCTGGCGAAGGCATCGCGTAGCTCCTGGCAATTCCCGATCACAATCTTATTGCCCCCTTTGGGAAGGACTCGGTTGTAATCCGGAAACTTTCCGTCTACCAGCTTTGAAGTAAAGGTGATGGCAGGCACCCTGGCCCGAATATGGTTTTGCCCGAAGGTGAGATCGATATCCCCGCCATCGTCGGCCAACAGCCGGGCCAATTCCATAATGCCTTTCCGTGGCAGAATCAGTTGTTGAACTTCGTCGGCGCCATTTTCGATCGGCAGTGTTTCCATTGCCAGGCGGTGGCCATCAGTAGCGACTACCCGCAGGGACTCTGACGCAACTTCAAAAAGCATACCATTAAGGTAGTAGCGAACGTCCTGTTGTGCCATGGCAAAGCTGGTATTCTCCAGCAATTCTCTCAATTTTGACTGTGCCAGGCTGAGAGAAAATGTATCGGGCTCTTCCTCTATATTCGGGAACTCTGTCGCCGGCAGCGTAGCTAGCTTGAATCTGCTCCTGCCAGATTTAAGGGTGAGCCTTTCGTCCGCCAACTTCAGCTCTACCGCGGACTGGTCAGCCAGAGATTTACAGATGTCGAGGAGCTTCCTGGCTGGAACCGTTATTTCTCCGGGCTGTATCGCCTCATCAACAGTCACCCGAGCAACCAGTTCTACTTCCAGGTCTGTCCCGGTAAGTGATAGCTCACTATCTTTTAGCGCCATGAGCACATTCGATAAAACCGGCAGGGTTTGCCGTCGCTCAACGACACCGCAGACTGTTTGCAGTGGCTTTAACAGGGCTTCACGTGATATCACGAAATGCATGGCGTTTCTTTCCCTTATTCTATGGATCTAGCTAGATAGCGATCTAAGTAAATTGTTGTAATCTTCTTTAATATCGATGGAGCTGTGACGCAATTTATTTACCTGTTTGCAGGCATGTATCACCGTGGTGTGGTCTCTGCCCCCGAAAGCATCCCCAATTTCTGGCAAACTATGATTAGTAAGCTCCTTTGACAGGCTCATGGCCACCTGCCTGGGCCTCGCAATCGACCTGTTCCGACGCTTGGATAACATATCCGCCATTTTGATCTTGTAGTATTCGGCCACAGAGCGTTGAATATTATCGATGGTAACGAGCTTGTCCTGCAGCGCAAACAAGTCCCGCAAGGCCTCTTTTATCAGGCCCAGATCAATTTTCTCGCCGACGAAGTTTGCATGGGCGATAACACGCTTCAAGGCACCTTCCAACTCACGAACATTAGATCTCAGCCGTTGCGCAATAAACAGGGCGGCCTCATTTGGCAAGTCGATGTCGCACTGTGCAGCCTTGTTGATCAGGATCGCGGCCCTGGTTTCCAACTCAGGCGGCTCAACTGCCACTGTGAGCCCCCAACCAAATCGTGATTTCAACCTCTCTTCAAGCCCATTGATCTCTCTATGAAAGCGGTCACAGGTGAGGATTATCTGCTTACCTCCCTCCAGCAGGGCATTAAAGGTATGGAAAAATTCTTCCTGGGATCGCTCCTTGCCGGCAAAAAATTGAATATCATCGATCAGGAGGGCATCGACTGACCGATAGAAGCGTTTGAATTCATTAATCGCATTCAACTGCAGCGCAGTCACCATGGTTGCAACAAATGTCTCCGAATGCAGATAGACCACCTTCGCATCTGCCTTTTTTGCCACCAGATAGTTTCCGATAGCGTGCATTAAGTGAGTCTTTCCTAACCCCACACCCCCGTAAATAAAGAGGGGGTTATAGGCATAGCCCGGATTTTCAGCTACCTGTATCGATGCCGCCTTGGCCAATTGGTTTGATTTCCCTTCGATAAAATTATCGAAGGTGTTGAGACTGTTGAGAGCACCCCGATGTCTTAGTTTGCCTTCTATTATGGTATCCATATTACGCCGGTGGACAAGCGATTCAGGGCCAAGGCTGAATTGGCCTTGAATGTGGAGTGGAGCTGTCAAGGGTTTCACCGGTGTCGGCGCTGTAACGCTCCTCTGGGAATCATTCGTAATTGCCGCGCCAACTGTGGCGGATCTTTCCACGGGTGTCACTTCCAGCATTACCTGAAGATTATCATCAGCAAGTTCTTTAACGATCTCGCTTATTCTTCCCAGAAATTTCCCCTTTACCCAATCCTGGATGAATCTATTGGGCGCAAACAAGCGCAACGTGTCGCCATCCATTTTTGCCTGCAGGGGTCTGATCCAGGTGTTAAATTGCTGCGAAGGAATTTCTACTTTCAAACAATCGATACATTTTTGCCAATATGTGACTACCACTTTACACTTGCCCGCTCATTTATTATTGGAATCTGGTGTCAATTCTAACCACAAGAATTAGAGTTATCCACTGCGGCAAGCACTAAAAATCGGTTTTTTGAGCTTGTTTTATTTATAGTATTTTCAATAAGTTAGAATCAAACTGCTGATAAATACCGAGGCAAGAAAAACGTTGTTTCTGTGAATTGGCGGCAAGGCTGTTGATAAACAAACTGTGGATAAACTGTTATTAAGTGGGGAGTATAAAAAATATCGGCCTGCTAGCCAAATCAGTGCACAAAAAACTCTCTAGGCTGATACGACATTGGCCCTTCTGCAAAAATCGAAATTGATTGCATCAGCGGGTCAAAACCTCTAGAATTCGCGCTCTTTTTGCAACCGTCTCTTGGGCGGATTCTTGATTGAAAACCTGGTTTTACCATTATGAAAAGAACATTTCAACCCAGTCTGATTAAGCGCGCCCGCACCCACGGCTTTAGAGCTCGAATGGCAACCAAGGGCGGTCGTCTGGTACTAAAGAGACGACGCGGACGAGGACGCGCCAAGCTTTCAGCCTGAGTCCGGCTTTTCGATCCCCATCGGGTTGAATAGAGAATCCTAAGTGCCTGCTAGCGGCTTTTCCAAAAACTCCCGGTTACTAAAGGCTGCAGAATACAAGGCTGTCTTTGACGGCGCCCAGTTTAATGTTTCCTGCCGCTGCTTTCTTATTCTTGCCGTTAGCAATACATTTTCAAAATCGCGACTTGGGCTGGTTCTCGCCAAGAAAAATATCCCTGGTGCTGTTCAACGCAATCGGATCAAGCGTCATCTCAGGGAATCATTTCGCCGCGGCCCGGGTCTGGCGAGCCCTTTGGATTTAGTTGTACTCGTGCGAAAGGATGCTGATAAACTGAACAACTCTCAGCTATCACAGCAGATAGCCTCGTTGTTTGAAGACCTAAATAGTAAACTTAACAACACTGACCGCTCCTAATGGCGTTTCGACCCAACAACCCATGCTAAAGAAAATACTAATTCGACTAATCACTTTTTATCAGCTGAGCTTGAGTTTGCTGATCGGAAACCAGTGCCGTTTCTACCCGACTTGTTCTCAATACACCAAGGAATCTATCGAGATACATGGTTCAGTTAAAGGCTCGTGGTTAGGAATGCGCCGCATAAGTAAATGCCATCCCTGGCACGCCGGCGGCTATGATCCTGTTCCGAATGTTGAGCCCGTCGCGGGTCGCCTTACAATCAAGTAGCACAGTATGGATTTTAATCGCTTTTTCCTTTACACATCCCTGGCCATCGTCACCTATTTGTTATTGCTCGCGTGGCAGCAAGACTATCCTCCGCTAGTAGATGACGGTAGTGCCCTAAGCAGCGAGGCAATTGCCGAAGTTCCGCTGATCCCTCAGGGCATTGATGCCGCTCCTGCCACCGATGTCCCCAGCGATCTACCCAAGCAAAACACTCCCGCCGGGCAGGACACACCTACAATCGTGCAGCAGGTGACATCAAAGCCAACGGATATCAGATCTGTAGCGGTGTCCACCGATACATTTGAACTCCAGATTGATCTTGATGGAGGTGATATTGTTAGCCTGTCGTTACCGAAATTCCTGAAAGAGCTGGATGTGACAAGTGACCCCTTTGTAATGCTCGATACACTGCCTGGCAGGGTTTATGTGGCGCAGAGCGGGTTGATAGGTAGAGACGGCATCGACAATGTGGGCAGGGCTGACTATCAGGCAAGCGCAACTTCTTACCACATGACAGAATCTGATAATTCGTTGACTGTGGATTTAAAGATGCGCAGCGACGAGGGTGTTCAAATCACAAAGCGTTTCGGCTTTACTCGAGATAGCTACTTGATTGATATCACTTTTATCGTCGACAATCTGACCGGCGAAAGCTGGCAGGCAAATGCCTTCGGACAGATCAAGCGAGACAGCTTCGATGATCCCAGTAATGCGGGCGGCTTTGGACGAACTTATCTTGGTTTTGTCGGCACCGACGAGGATGACCCCTATATAGAAATAGACTTCGATGATGTCGATGATGGCACCACCAGCACGGAAATGAATGGCGGCTGGATAGCTTTTAGTCAGCACTACTTCCTCTCCGCCTGGATTCCTCATGTAGATTCAACGAATCGATTTACCACTCGAAAAAACCAGATTAATCAGTATTTGGGAGAATTCACCAGCTCCGCCTTTGTGGTTGAACCCCGTAGCAGTGGCAGTCATACCATACAGTATTACGCCGGACCCAAGGATCAGTATGCCCTGGCCGAAATTTCACCGAGCCTTGACCTCACCATTGACTATAGCTTCCTTTGGTTTATTGCATCTCCAATATACTGGTTACTGTCACGCATCAATTCCGTAATTGGCAACTATGGGCTCTCCATTATTCTTCTCACCCTCTGTGTGAAGGCCGCTTTCTACAAGCTGTCGGAAACCCAATACCGATCTATGGCCGGCATGCGGCGGGTAATGCCAAAGATGCAGCAACTCAAAGAAAGCTATGCCGATGACAAAATGAAGCTGCAAAAAGCCACCATGGATCTGTACAAGAAAGAGAAGATCAACCCCTTCGGTGGTTGTCTGCCCATGCTCGTGCAAATGCCGGTATTCATTTCCCTTTATTGGGTTTTGCTTGAAAGCGTTGAGCTGCGACATGCACCCTTCATTTTTTGGCTGAATGACCTCTCCGTGCGGGACCCGTTCTTCGTGCTGCCACTACTAATGGGAGCGACAATGTTTCTGCAGATGTCTCTCAGTCCGGCTCCCGCAGACCCAATGCAAGCGAAGGTGATGAAGCTCATGCCGGTGATGATGACTGTGATCTTTCTCTGGTTCCCGGCTGGCCTTGTGCTTTACTGGTTTACCAATGCAGCGCTGGGTATCTTGCAGCAGTGGTACATCACCCGAAAAATCGAGGCCGCCTACGAGGCTAAAAAAGCCAGCTAAAATGGCGGCTTCTCCAGGGCGCCTCTGATCCACCCGGCGGCACTAAACCTCCAATGCCTCATATCGATAATGACACAATCTGCGCAATCGCGACTCCCCCTGGTCGGAGCGGCGTCGGCATAGTCCGTGTTTCCGGGCCCCTGGCCGCATCTATTGCAAAAAATATTCTTGGGCTGGACCCGACACCCCGCTATGCCCATTATTCAGATTTTACCGGCGCAGATGGTGAAGTACTGGATCAGGGTATTGGGCTTTTCTTCCGCCAGCCCGAGTCGTTCACTGGAGAGGATGTTTTCGAACTACAGGGTCATGGTAACAGCCACGTGCTTGCAAGCTTGCGTGACAGGATACTTTCACTCGGTGCGCGGCTGGCAAGACCCGGCGAATTCTCAGAACGCGCATTCCTCAATAACAAGATAGACCTGGTCCAGGCCGAGGCAATTGCCGACCTGATTGATTCCAGTTCACAACAGGCAGTCAGGTCTGCGCTGAGAACGCTGCGGGGACATTTTTCCCGACAGATATCCCTGGTAATAGAAAAATTGATTGCCACCCGCGTGGATATAGAGGCTGCGATAGATTTCTCGGATGAAGATATTAGCGTGATCTCCAACACCAGAGTCGAGCAGTCACTTACTGATATTCTTGAGGACTTAGATAAAATCTTCGAAGGAGCGCAACAGGGTGCGATCCTTAAACAAGGCATGAATGTCGTCCTGGCCGGCAAACCCAATGCCGGCAAATCCAGTCTACTTAATGCCCTGTCCGGGTTTGATAGCGCAATTGTTACCCCGGTGCCCGGGACTACACGCGATGTCCTTACCGAACCAATTACACTTGATGGGCTTCCACTAAACATCGTCGACACCGCGGGACTCAGGGACAGCAGTGATATCGTGGAGCGCGAGGGTGTGAAGCGCGCGAAACTGGCCATCGATCAGGCGGACCAGATTCTGCTGATAGTGGACCAACTCACCCATGGGCAGGATACGGTCAGCGCAGATACTGTGGAAAAGCTGTTGGCATCACTGGGATTAATTGGTGACGCATCGGCAGGGATTGGTTCTTTACTGAACCGAACCACCCTGGTTTTCAACAAGACCGACCTAGTCAAAGACGGCAAGACCGGTCTTGATAGTGTGGATTGCGGTGGCATCGAGATTACTGTCATAAACATCTCTGCGAAGACTGGGTCTGGCGTCGAATTGGTGAGGGAGCACTTAAAATGCCGTGCCGGTTACAACCCAGGCACCGAGGATGTTTTTGTGGCGCGACAGAGACACCTTATTGCTCTTGAAGCTGCTGCGGAATTAGTCAAATCCGCGATCCAGAATATGGATGCCAAGTCACCGCTTGAATTGCTTGCGGAAGATCTGAGGCTCGCACAAAAGGAACTCGGGGCGATCACCGGTGAGTTCACCAGCGACGATTTGCTGGGAGAGATATTTTCCACATTCTGCGTGGGAAAATAGCCCGACGCTATAGCCTGTGTGTAAGTAAGCCCTAAAGGTTAAAATCAGGTGAATAAATCAAATATAATCACCTCAACGCGGAAGCGGATGAAATTTATTCACAATCAGTCCAAGCCTTATGTCTAGCTTCCCAAGTGGTTTTTAAGTACTTTGTGCTTAGTCTAAGCCTCTATTATTTAAAGAGTTTTGTGGCTTTTCAACAGAAAACCGCCGAAGTATCAATATCAACATTAATACCTTTAACTACATACCTACTATAATAGGTTTGTAGTAGTTATTGTTATTGATGTGAGTAACTGGAAATAGGTTTGTGAAAATCGAGCCTGTTGCCGGCACCCTCAGCTAATCAGCAGACCCAGCGATATGGAATATTCCAAGCACTATCAAGTTATTGTCATCGGTGGTGGCCACGCCGGTACCGAGGCCGCACTGGCGTCGGCGCGGCAAGGTGTGGCCACCTTGCTGGTTACTCACAGCATCGAGACGCTGGGGCAAATGTCCTGTAATCCAGCGATCGGCGGAATTGGTAAAAGCCACCTGGTGAAGGAAGTGGATGCCCTCGGTGGTGCCATGGCGAAAGCCGTGGATCTGGCGGGTATTCAGTTCCGCGTGCTCAACGCCAGCAAAGGCCCAGCGGTTCGAGCCACCCGGGCCCAGGCGGACAGAGTTCTCTATAAAGCGGCAATTCGCCAGATTCTGGAGCAACAGGAAAACCTCGATCTGTTCCAGCAAGGAGTGGATGATCTCCTCATCGAGTCTGATGAGATACAGGGAGTAATTACCCAGATGGGCCTGGTGTTCAGGGCACCGAAAGTGGTTTTAACCACCGGGACATTTCTGGGCGGCAAGATCCATATTGGAATGAAAAATAACGCCGGTGGCAGGGCGGGGGATCCGCCATCGACTGCCCTCGCTAACACGCTTCGGCAATTACCCCTGCGTGTGGATAGATTGAAGACGGGGACTCCGCCGAGGATAGATGCCAGGACCGTCAATTTTTCCGCAATGCAGGTGCAGGAAGGCGACACCCCCTTGCCGGTCATGTCCTACCTGGGGAAGCAATCACAGCACCCGCGACAGGTGAATTGTTTTATCACCACAACCAACGAGCGCTGCCATGAAGTGATTCGTAGCGGCCTGGATAGGTCGCCCATGTATACGGGCGTCATTGAAGGGACAGGGCCTCGTTATTGCCCTTCCATCGAAGACAAGGTAATGCGATTCGCCGACAAAACATCCCATCAGATTTTCGTAGAGCCCGAAGGCCTCACTACCAACGAACTATACCCAAATGGTATTTCTACCAGCCTGCCGTTCGATATCCAGGTGGACATGGTTCGGCAAATCAAGGGATTTGAGAATGCGCATATAACCCGGCCCGGTTATGCCATAGAGTATGATTTTTTTGATCCAAGAGATTTACACTATTCACTGGAAACACGCTGCATCAAAGGTCTGTATTTCGCCGGTCAGATCAACGGCACAACTGGCTACGAAGAGGCGGCCGCGCAGGGTTTACTGGCAGGATTGAATGCAGCCAGGGCTGCTAGTGGCAAAGACTATTGGTGCCCAAGGAGGGATCAGGCCTATCTTGGGGTCCTAGTCGATGACCTGATTACTCTTGGTACCAATGAGCCCTACCGCATGTTTACCAGTCGCGCTGAATATCGATTAACCCTGCGCGAAGACAATGCCGATTTGCGACTCACAGAAACGGGAAGAGAGTTGGGGCTGGTCGATGAGCAGCGTTGGCGATTCTTTAATGAGAAGCGCGAGAAAATTGAGTGCGAGTTGGACCGCTTGCGCCATCGCTGGGTGCAACCACGCACAGCAGAAGCGGCGAAGGTGGATTTGTTACTGGAGAAACCTATAGCACGGGAATATTCTCTGGCGGATCTCCTGGCTCGGCCACACGTCGATTATGTTGCCCTGTGCCAGGCAGTGGACGATGCGGGTGCCGGCTTAGGCGAGCTGGAGGGGATGGATCAACAGGTCTCCCAACAGGTGGAAATCCAATTAAAATACCAGGGTTATATCAATCGACAAGAGCTCGAAATCGATCGCCTGAAGCGACAGGAAAACACCGTGCTGCCCGCCGATTTTGACTATCAACAGCTGCAGGGGCTGTCTAACGAATTGAAAGAAAAGCTGATCGTGGCGAGGCCGGAAAATATCGGCAGGGCTAGTCGAATATCAGGCATGACCCCGGCGGCTATTTCCATACTCCTGGTTTACCTGAAGAAGTTCAAGACACCCGACCGCAAAGCCAGTTAATGGCTGTAATTCATCGACAGGGTCAAGCGGTAGTATCTCAGGCCCTGCAGCAGGAATTGAGACAGGGGCTGAAGCAACTAGGGTTGGTGGCAGATGACAGCCAGGTGATGTCTCTAATTACCTATCTCCTGCTTTTAAAAAAATGGAACCACCATTTTAACCTGTCTGGTATCGATGACATCGATGCCATGGTGTCGATGCACCTGTTGGATAGTTTGTCTCTAAATCCCTATTTGCATGGAAGCAGAATCGTTGATGTCGGCACCGGCGCCGGCTTGCCAGGAATACCGCTTGCGATCATGAATCCGAAAAAGAATTTCCTGCTTATCGATAGCAACGGCAAGAAGACACGGTTTCTATTCCAGGTCAAAATAGCCTTGCAACTTGAGAACATCAGCGTCGTAAATACTCGGATCGAGCACTATCAAAATCAGCAGCAAATTGATATGGTGATGTGCCGTGCCTTCTCTACCCTAGAGGAGATGGTCACCAAATCACAGCACTTATTTGGCAAAGAAACCAAACTGCTAGCCATGAAAGGACGCTACCCGGAGCAAGAGTTACGCGAGCTGCCCACGGGATTTGAAGTCAGCAGGGTTATTAAATTGGAAATTCCCGGGAGTGAAACCCACAGACATTTCGTCGAAGTGATTCGCAACGAATTTTGGAGAGAGCCAAGTGGGTAAAGTTTTAGCAATCACAAACCAGAAGGGAGGTGTGGGAAAAACCACCACCTCGGTTAATCTGGCCGCGTCGTTAAAAATCACCAAAAAGAGAGTACTCCTTATCGACCTCGATCCCCAGGGTAATGCCACCACGGGAAGCGGCATCGACAAGGCCGGCTTGAGCTTGTCTGTATACGATATGCTCTGTGGTGACAAGGAATTTGATCAGGTCGTGGCGCACCCGCATGAGGCCGGTTATGATCTGTTGCCATCAAATACGGATTTGGTAGCCGCCGAGATTGAATTACTAAATATTGACGACCGCGAATTGAGACTGCGAAAAATCCTCGACACGGTTAAACATAACTATGACTACATCGTTATCGATTGTCCGCCATCGTTGAACATGCTCACGGTGAATGCGCTGGTAGCAGCCGATGGTGTGGTGATCCCGATGCAATGCGAATACTACGCACTGGAAGGGCTGTCCGCACTGATGGAAACGATAGGCACCATTCGCGACCGCTTGAATCCGGATCTCAAAATTGAAGGCATATTGCGAACCATGTATGACCCGAGGAACAAACTGACAACCGAAGTCAGCAGTCAGTTATTTAGTTATTTCGGTGATACCGTATACAGAACAGTTGTGCCGCGAAATGTCAGACTGGCTGAAGCACCCAGCTATGGCATCCCTGTGATTAAATACGACCGGCACTCGAGAGGAGCCCTCGCCTATTTAGCTCTCGCCGGCGAACTGTTACGGCGAAATGATGAGGCCGCCGCCGGTATTTCCGGATAACCCGGCGCAAATCCCGAATGCGCTGGAGCTTAGGTGTGAGATGAAAGAGAAAAAGAAGCTTGGAAAAGGCCTCGATGCGCTGTTATCAGCAGGCAGCACAGAAACCATGGCCAGCCTCTTGGGCGGGCCCCAAAATCGGCCAGTATTGGTGTCAGCGAACCAAGACGGAGCCCTGATGCATGTCCCTGTTGACCGGGTTCAGCGTGGAAAATATCAACCCAGAACCGACATGCACGAAGAAGCGCTGCAGGAATTGGCCAATTCCATCAAGGCTCAAGGGGTTATGCAGCCCATCATAATCCGCCCTATTTCTTCCGATAAATATGAGATTATCGCCGGCGAGCGGCGCTGGAGGGCAAGCCAGATCGTTGGGCTCGACACCATCCCCGCCATTATAAAACCGGTCGGAGATGAGGCTGCCATCGCCATGTCTCTTATCGAGAATATCCAGCGGGAGAACCTCAACCCCATCGAAGAAGCGATGGCACTAAAACGACTACAGGATGAATTTGAGCTTACCCAACAAGAGGTAGCAGACGCGGTTGGCAAGTCTCGCACCAGCGTGACTAACCTGATTCGACTGATCGGCTTGAGTATCGATGTGCGGCGCATGCTGGAACAGGGCGACCTGGAGATGGGTCATGCCCGGGCGTTGCTCTCGTTGCCCGACATGCAACAATCAGAAGCAGCTCGTGCTGTTGTTGGCCGAGGCCTGTCGGTGCGACAAACCGAATCCCTGGTAAGACGCCTTATTGCTGGGGGCGGTGAGGCCAGAGCCAGCAAACTGGTCGACCCAGATATCAAGAACCTGGAAGAAAATCTAGCCGAAAAATTGGGTGCCCAGGTAATGATACAGCACACCGCAAAAGGGAAGGGGCGACTTGTTCTAAAATACAACTCTCTGGATGAGCTGGACGGCATCCTGTCTCACATAAAATGATAATCTCACGTAGTTGATAAGGCCCTCCAAAATCCCTATAATGCGCGTGCTTTGGTGATCGCCGCTACAGGAGTCGGCGATTTTTGCGGGCGATTGTTGCAGGTGTTTTTGGGGTGTGGGCTGGCATGTCAGTCAAGCAAAATAGCCGTAGTGTGTCTAATTTAAAAGCCCCCCCGGTATATAAAGTGATACTCGCGCAGCTTGCGATGACGGGCTTTATATCGGTAATTTCTCTGTTGTTTTCAGGCGCCACGACAGCCTTTTCTGTACTGTTGGGGGGGCTGATCAGCGCATTGCCTAACAGCTATTTCGCCTTGCACGCTTTCAAATATTCCGGAGCGCGCAATGCGGATAAAATTGTCAGGGGATTTATCAGGGGCGAACTTGGTAAAATAGTGATCACCGTGGTGCTTTTTGCGCTCAGTTTCGCACTGATAACCAGTTTACATGAATTAGCCCTGATACTTGGGTTCATAGCAACCCATTTTGTGGGCGTAATGATGTCCGGGCTTATCAGTTATAGTCCTTCCAGCAACAAAAGCTAGGAGTCCGGCAGGCTCCCGCAGTTCACTATTTAGAGTTTATACATGGCAGAGTTAGCAGAAGCGGCACACGCGGCCCTCGAACACGGCGCTGAAGCGCAGACAGTGCAAGAGTATATTACTCATCATTTATCCTACTTAACCTATGGCAAGCATGTTGATGGATCCTGGGGTCTGGCCCACACGCCGGAAGAAGCCGTGGACATGGGTTTCTGGTCAATCCACGTCGATACACTGGGATGGTCAGTTTTTATAGGCGCAGCCTTTCTGCTGTTTTTTCGTTATGTCGGCAAGCGGGCCACCGTGGATAGGCCCAGCGGCATGCAGAACTTTGTCGAGATGATATTTGAATTCGTCGATGCACGGGTGGCGGAAGGATTCAATGGCAAAAACCCCCTGGTAGCGCCATTGGCGCTGACCATATTTGTCTGGATTATTCTAATGAATACCATGGATCTGGTGCCCGTCGACTGGATAACCGGTCTGGCCACACTCGTGGGTGAGTATGGCTTTGGCTTGGAGCATATGTCCTTCAAGATAGTGCCCACAACCGATGTCAACATCACCATGGGCATGTCCCTCAGCGTATTCGCGCTTATTATTTACTACAGCATCAAAATGAAAGGACTCGGCGGTTTTTTGAGCGAGTTAGCATTCCACCCCTTTGGCAAGTGGATGCTTCCGTTTAATCTGATTATTGAGGTTCCCACCCTGTTCGCAAAGCCCATCTCATTGGGCCTGCGCTTGTTTGGCAACCTCTATGCGGGGGAGCTGCTGTTCCTGTTAATTGCCTCCATGCTGGGGATATTCCAATTACCTGCGCATTTCGCCTGGGCGGTATTTCACTTGCTGGTGATACCACTGCAGGCATTTGTGTTCATGATGTTAACCATCGTCTATCTCAATGCGGCACACGAAACACCCGATCACTAATTGAACTAACTATTATCTGAACTGAAGATAACCTGGAGAAAAGAAATGGAAATGATATTGGCTTTTACCGTACTGGGCGTTTTGCTTGTACTGGGAATGGGCGCACTTGGTACCGCAATAGGCTTCGGTATTCTGGGGGGTAAATTCCTGGAAGGCTCGGCCCGTCAGCCTGAACTGGCCGGTAAACTGCAAACCAGCATGTTCCTGGTTGCGGGTTTGATCGACGCGGTAACCATGATCGGCATCGGTATTGGCATGTGGTTTACCTTTGCCAATCCATATCTGGATACGCTGGCAGGCGGATAGCGCCGTCTGATTTGTCAACCTGAATAGAGGGAGTTGTGCCATGAGTTTTAATTTAACCTTCATTGGACAGTCCATAGCCTTCTTTGTGTTCTGGTGGTTTTGCCAGGCCAAGGTCTGGCCTCTTTTTGCCAACATCCTGGAACAACGCAAACAGAAGATTGCGGATGGACTGGAGGCAGGCGCGCGTGGTGAAAAAGACCTCGAGCTGGCACAGGCGAGGGTTATTAAGCAGCTCAAAGAGGTGAAAGCTCAAGCCGTCACCATTATTGATCAGGCCAACAAACGCGGCTCCCAGATTGTGGATGAGGCCAAGGACCAGGCCAGGGAAGAAGGCCAGCGCATTATTGCTGGCGCCAAAGCCGAGATTGAACAAGAGGTTAATCGGGCCAAGGAATCCTTGCGGGAACAGGTGTCAGCGATTGCCATAGCCGGTGCCGAAAAAATATTGGAGTCATCCATAGACCAGGCAGCGAATGAAGAAATGCTGAGTAAATTGGCGGCGGAACTCTAACTCACTGGAATGTCCAGAACCGCGAAAAACCCGAAATGGCAGAATTAGTCACATTAGCAAGACCCTACGCCAAGGCGGCCTTTGAAGTCGCCATGGCTGATAGTGGCCTGGAGAACTGGTCAAATATGCTGGCAGTGGTGGCAGCTGTTACCGAAAACGATGCTGTCGCATCGATGCTGTCTTCGCCGGCGTTGGCGGCGGAGCAGGTGGCACAGTCCCTGATCGAAGTCTGTGATAAAGAGCTCGACGACAAGGGCCAGAATTTTATTCGCCTGCTTTCCGAGAACAAGCGGTTGAGCCTGTTGCCAGAGATTTCCATATTGTTTGAAATCCTCAAGGCCGATCAGGAGAAATCAGTCGATGTGGAAATTACCACGGCATTTGAAATCAGTGTAGATGTTTCAGACCAGTTGGCACAGGCGCTGAAGACGCGATTACAACGAGAAATAAACTTGTCGACTCGCGTGAACCAGAGCTTGATTGGTGGCGCAGTGATCCGGGCAGGAGATACGGTCATCGATAACTCCGTTCGCGGTAAATTGTCCAAACTAGCAGAATTAATGAATTCCTGAACAGCTCAGGAACAAGGGAAAAAGCATGCAACAACTGAATCCATCAGAAATCAGCGAAATCATCAAGCAGCGCATCGATAATCTCGATGTCTCCGTTCAGGCGAAGAATGAAGGCACAATCGTCAGCGTATCTGACGGTATTATTCGCATTCACGGCCTGGCTGATGTGATGTATGGGGAAATGATCGAGTTTGAGGGCGGGCTATATGGCATGGCTCTGAACCTGGAGCGCGACTCAGTAGGGGCGGTAGTCCTGGGCGATTACTTGAGCCTGAAAGAAGGTCAAACCTGTCGTTGCACGCAGCGGATTCTGGAAGTACCCATTGGGCCGGAACTCGAAGGACGGGTGGTCGACGCCCTGGGTAAGCCAATCGATGGCAAGGGCCCGATAGAGGCAAAATTGTCGGCAGCCGTTGAAAAAATCGCGCCGGGCGTCATCGCCAGGCAATCGGTATCGCAACCGGTGCAGACGGGCCTCAAATCTATCGATTCCATGACCCCCATCGGACGGGGACAGCGGGAACTGATTATTGGTGACCGCCAGGTCGGAAAAACCGCGGTTGCGATCGACACCATCATCAACCAGAAAGGCAAGGGCATTAAATGCGTCTATGTCGCGGTTGGCCAGAAAGCCTCTTCGGTTGCCAACGTGGTAAACAAACTGGAAGAGCACGGCGCCATGGAATACACCATCGTGGTCGCGGCCACCGCATCGGACCCTGCATCCATGCAGTTTATTGCGCCATATGCAGGATGCTCCATGGGCGAGTATTACCGCGACCGGGGTGAGGATGCGCTGATCATTTATGATGATCTGACCAAGCAGGCATGGGCCTATCGACAGATATCGCTATTGTTGCGCCGGCCGCCGGGACGAGAAGCCTATCCTGGAGACGTATTCTATCTACACTCACGTTTGCTGGAGCGTGCGGCGAGAGTGAGCGCTGACTACGTTGAGAAAATAACCAATGGTGAAGTGAAGGGAAAGACCGGCTCGCTGACGGCATTGCCAATTATTGAAACCCAGGCAGGCGATGTTTCTGCTTTTGTACCCACCAACGTGATTTCCATTACCGACGGCCAGATTTTCCTGGAAACAGACCTGTTTAATGCCGGCATTCGACCCGCCATGAACCCGGGAATTTCGGTCTCTCGTGTCGGTGGTGCGGCGCAGACCAAGATTATCAAGAAGTTGGGTGGTGGCATTCGTATCGCCCTGGCCCAGTACCGGGAACTGGCCGCCTTTGCTGCCTTCGCCTCTGACCTCGATGATGCTACTCGAGCGCAGCTGGAACATGGTCAGCGGGTGACTGAGCTGATGAAACAAAAACAGTACTCGCCTCTGTCCGTCGCCGAGATGGCAGTTTCCCTCTACGCGGCAAATGAAGGCTATCTTGAGGACATCGAACTGAACAAGGTGCTGGATTTTGAAGCATCCTTGCTGTCTTACATGAACAGCGAGAATGCCGAGCTGATGGACAAGATCAACAACAGCGGCGATTACAATGATGATATCGAGGCCCAGTTCAAGGTGGCACTGGAGCAGTTTAAAGCAACACAATCCTGGTAAGCCGGCAGCGGCGCGTTAACAGCAAGAGAACAGGCAAGAACAATGGCCAGCGGAAAAGAAATACGATCCAAGATCGCGAGTATTAAGAACACTCAGAAGATCACCAGCGCGATGGAAATGGTTGCCGCCAGTAAAATGCGCAAGGCACAGGACCGCATGCAGCTGGGTAAGCCCTATGCCCATCGTATTCGCTCCGTGATCGGGCATATCGCGAATTCTACCCCCGAGTATCGACATATTTATTTTGATACGCGCCCGGTGAAGCGGATTGGATACATCGTGGTTTCAACGGACCGCGGTCTTTGTGGCGGCTTGAATGTTAATGCCTTCAAGGCGACAGTGGTTTCCATGAAGGCCTGGCACGAGCGCAATGTAGAAATTGATCTGTGTTTGATTGGCGCCAGGGCCACGGCCTTTTTTAACAACTACGGTGGCAACGTAATCGCATCTGTACGCAACATCGGCGATGCGCCGGCGGTTGCCGATGTGGTTGGCGTGGTCAAGGTGATGTTAAACAAATTTGATGGCCATGAAATTGACCAGCTGCAGATCGTGAGCAATAGTTTTATCAATACCATGACCCAGCAGCCAGTGATTGAACAGCTCTTACCCCTGCTGCCATCGGAAGAAGAAGATTTAAAGCATCACTGGGACTATCTGTATGAGCCCGAAGCCAAGGAGTTGCTGGATGGCTTGCTGGACCGATACATAGAATCCCAGGTTTACCAGGCGGTAGTTGAAAATAATGCCTGTGAGCAGGCGGCAAGGATGATCGCCATGAAGAGCGCAACCGACAATGCCGGGGACCTCATCGAGGGTTTGCAACTGGTTTACAACAAGGCCAGACAGGCGGCGATTACCCAGGAATTATCAGAAATTGTAAGTGGTGCGGCAGCGGTTTGAACGCCAATCACAGAACCGGAGTCTATCGGATTCCATATTATCTTGTTTAGGATTTTTAGACAAAGTGTTACAGATTAAGAGGAAGCGAACATGAGTAGCGGTCGCATAGTTCAAATTATCGGAGCGGTAATTGACGTTGAATTCACCAGGGAAACGGTTCCCAGGATTTACGACGCATTGAGTGTCGGTGGCACGGAAATTATCCTGGAAGTGCAGCAGCAATTGGGTGATGGCATTGTCAGGACTATTGCCCTTGGAAGCACGGAAGGGCTGCGCCGTGGTTTGGATGTCGACGATACCGGTGCGCCGGTCTCGGTGCCGGTGGGTGAAGAAACCCTCGGCCGCATCGTCGATGTGCTGGGCCGGCCTATCGACGAGCGTGGACCTATCGGCGAAAAACAAACTATGCCGATCCATCGAGATGCGCCAACTTACGAAGAGCTTGCGATAAGCAACGAATTGCTGGAAACAGGAATCAAGGTAATTGACCTGATTTGTCCCTTCGCCAAGGGCGGCAAGGTTGGCCTGTTCGGTGGCGCCGGTGTCGGCAAGACCGTCAACATGATGGAATTGATTAACAATATTGCGGTGGCCAGCGGCGGCTTATCGGTATTTGCCGGCGTCGGCGAACGTACCCGTGAAGGCAATGATTTCTACCATGAAATGCAGGAATCCGGGGTAATCGACCTGGAAGGCGAGTCCAAGGTTTCCATGGTATACGGCCAGATGAACGAGCCCCCCGGCAACCGGTTGCGAGTGGCATTGACCGGGCTAACCATGGCGGAGAAATTTCGTGACGATGGTCGCGATGTGCTGTTGTTTATCGACAATATTTACCGTTACACATTGGCAGGCACCGAAGTGTCAGCGCTATTGGGGCGGATGCCATCGGCGGTGGGCTATCAACCGACACTGGCGCAGGAAATGGGCGCACTGCAGGAACGTATTACCTCCACCAAGGATGGCTCCATTACCTCTATCCAGGCGATTTATGTGCCCGCCGATGACCTGACCGACCCCTCACCGGCGACAACCTTTGCGCACCTGGACGCCATGGTCGTACTGTCGCGGGATATCGCTTCACTGGGTATATACCCAGCCGTGGACCCACTGGATTCCACTTCCCGTCAGCTGGATCCTCTGGTTATCGGGCAAGATCATTACGACGTTGCCCGCAGCGTGCAAACGGTTTTGCAGCGCTATAAGGAGCTGAAAGACATCATTGCCATTTTAGGTATGGACGAGTTGTCTGATGAAGACAAGCAAACTGTTTATCGGGCCCGAAGAATTTCTCAGTTCCTGTCTCAGCCATTTACGGTTGCAGAAATATTTACCAATGTTCCAGGCAAGTATGTGTCATTGAAGGACACCATTGCCGGCTTTAAGGCAATCCTGGCTGGAGATTATGATCACCTCCCAGAGCAAGCATTCAGCATGGTAGGGACCATAGAAGAAGCTGTAGAAAAGGCCAAGACTCTTTAAGACCGAAGAGCATGAAGTGTTAGAGCGCAGATAAGAGAGCAGACGCACAGCAGAGAGACTGATTATGGCTATGACAATGCATTGTGACATCGTGAGCGCGGAGAAGAGTATTTTCTCTGGCCTGGTTGAGATGGTCGTTGCGGCGGGGTCCCTGGGGGATCTTGGCATCGCCCCTGGGCATGCGCCGCTGCTAACAGCCTTGATTCCTGGCCCGGTAAAGCTGGTGCTAAGTGGTGGCGAGGAAGAAGTGTTTTATGTCTCCGGTGGTTTTCTGGAAGTACAAAGAGGCGTCGTTACCTTGTTGGCAGACACTGCGCTGCGCGCCGATGATCTCGATGAGGCTTCGGCGATTTCGGCGATGGATGACGCAGAGAAGGCTATCGCCAATCAGACTGCTGAATTTGAGTATTCTATCGCTGCGGCCCAACTGGCCGAGGCGGCGGCACAACTGCGAGCACTGCGGCAAATGCGGAAGTAGCACAGGCCACTTCGATCGACTCCGGGGATTGCAAAAAAAAGGTAGCGAGTGCTACCTTTTTTTTTGATATTCTCCAAACAAGGGCACCTGTGATTAATGGCATATGGTCTCTGCACGCCCTGAAGCGCACAGTTTCCCAAGCAAAACAGTAGAACATTGATATGAAATTGGATGTCGTAATTCTGGCCGCAGGCAAAGGCACCAGAATGAACTCAAACCTGCCGAAGGTACTGCATCGAATCGGTGGTTGCTCTATGCTCGAGCATGTCATTACCGCTGCCGAAAAATTAGGAAATACCTGTCTTCATCTCGTCATTGGTTACGGCGGCGAACAAATCAAACAGCATATTGCTTCCCTGTCAAATGGAGGCAGTATTAACTGGGCAATCCAGGAGCCGCAGCTAGGTACCGGTCATGCTGTTCAGCAAACAACGAGTGCTCTGAATTCAGATAATAAGAACAACCTGGTTTTGGTTCTGTATGGTGATGTGCCCCTGATCAAGACCATAACCCTGGAAAAACTACTCGGCCAGGCGAATGCCGAAACCCTCTCGCTATTGACACTGATCACGGATGAGCCAACCGGATTTGGCAGAATCATTCGTGGTGATGACAACGCCATCACCGCAATCGTCGAAGAAAAAGATGCGAGCGCGGAACAAAAACAGATAAAAGAGATCAATAGTGGCATCATGGCGATTCCAACCGTTAAGCTGGTGCGGTGGTTGGGCGAGATTGAAAACCACAATGCACAAGGGGAGTATTATCTTACCGACATCGTAGCCATGGCGGCGAGAGAAAATTGCAAGATCGTTGCGGCAGCCATCGAAGACGGTTTTGAAATTCAGGGGGTGAATGATAAATCTCAGCTGGCCAGCCTGGAGAGGCACTATCAAATGAATAAAGTCGACGACTTATTGGCCGCTGGCGTGACACTGCGTGATCCGGCGCGGGTCGACATTAGGGGCGAACTGGAAGTTGGTAAAGACGTAGAGATCGACATAAACGCAATCTTTGAAGGAGAGGTAGTTTTGGGCAACGGTGTTGTTGTCGGAGCCAACGTAATTATAAAAGGCTCCGTAATTGGGGACGGATCAGTTATTCTCCCCGGCTCACACATCGATGGTGGCGTCATCGGAAGAAATGTAAGTATCGGGCCATACGCTAGAATTAGACCTGGCACCGTTCTTAAAGACAATGTAAAGATTGGCAATTTTGTGGAAACGAAAAATGCGATTATAGGCAAGGGTTCCAAGGCCAGCCATTTAGCCTACATCGGTGACGCCGAACTCGGAAAGAATGTGAATATCGGGGCTGGCGCTATAGTTTGTAATTACGACGGAGTCAACAAGCACAAGACCAGCATTGGGAGTAATGTCTTCGTTGGCTCAAACAGCGTCCTGGTGGCGCCAGTAGAACTGGCGGACAATACATTTATAGCGGCGGGCTCCACCATCAATCGCGATGTGCCGGCCGACAATCTGGCAATCGGCAGAGGCAAGCAACGTAACATCCCGGGCTGGAAGCGGCCAGTCAAAAAATAGACTCGCCGGCCACGCCAATACAGAGTATCGAAAATGTGCGGCATTGTAGGTGCAATTGCAGAAAGAGAAGTCACCGGCATTCTGCTGGAGGGCCTTAAAAGGCTGGAATATCGAGGTTATGACTCGGCCGGCGTGGCGCTGATTGGCGGCCCAAAAAACAAGTCACACATAGTCAAGACTGTCGGCAAGGTTAAGAAGCTGTTAGGCGCCGCCAGAAAATCAAATATTAGAGGCAAACTCGGCATAGCCCATACACGGTGGGCCACCCACGGCCGGCCTACAGTCGCTAACGCCCACCCCCATAATTCTGGTAATGAAATTTTCATCGTTCACAATGGCATCATCGAGAATTATGAAATACTCAGAGAGAAACTTTTGGCCCAGGGCTATGTCTTTAAGACCGAGACCGATACCGAAACAATAGCCCATCTAATTCGGCAGGCCAGAAAAGGCGGTAGAGTCTCGTTGCTGGTGGCAGTGCAAAGAGCTATAAAAAAGCTACATGGCGCCTATGGGCTATGCGTTATCGACAGCACGCAGCCGGACCAGATAATAGTCGCAAGAAGCGGAAGCCCCCTGGTGATTGGCGTCGGCATCGGGGAAAACTTTGTTGCGTCAGACCCGCTTGCACTTGGACAAGTAACCGACAGATTTATTTATCTCGAAGAAGACGATACAGCCAAAGTTAGTCTGAACTCCATAGAAGTGTGGCACGGAGGGAAAAAAGCAAGAAGGCCGGTCACGACCATTCAGAACAAAGCCAAGGCCGCGGAGAAGGGGGAATACAAACACTTCATGCTCAAAGAAATATATGAGCAGCCACAGGTAATTCAGGACACCCTCGATGGCAGAATAAGTTCTACCCGCGTTCTGGAGGAGGCCTTCGGCATAAAGGCAGGGGCCATCTTCGACAGAGTAAAAAATGTACAGATAGTCGCTTGCGGCACCAGCTTCCATGCCGGGCAGGTGACGAAATACTGGCTCGAATCCATCGCTAAAATTTCATGCCAGGTAGACATCGCGAGCGACTATAGATATCGCGATATAATTGTGCAACCTGGCACTTTGTTCGTGGCGGTTTCTCAATCAGGAGAAACCGCCGACACTCTGGCGGCGCTTCGATACGCGAAGAACAAACCCTATATCGCAAGTCTCGCAATCTGTAATGTAGCCACCAGCTCCCTGGTCAGGGAAACGGACTTCTGCCTGCTGACCATGGCGGGGCAGGAAATCGGTGTAGCTTCCACCAAGGCATTTACCACACAGCTTAGCCTCCTGCTAATCCTGTCTATCGTGCTAGCACGTCGCACTGGACTGCAACCGAAACAGGAGTCGAAGCTGATAAAGGAACTGGCAAAACTCCCGGCTCTGGTTGAAAAGGCTCTCAAATTAGGCAAGGGAATCAAGAAAGTATCCAAACAATTTTCCGACAAGCATCACAGTTTATTCCTCGGTAGAGGCATTCAGTATCCGGTGGCGAAAGAGGGCGCGCTAAAGCTTAAGGAGATATCTTATATTCATGCCGAGGCCTATCCAGCCGGCGAACTAAAGCATGGACCCTTGGCCCTGGTAGATAGCGATATGCCGGTAATTGCCGTAGCGCCCAACAATGATTTGCTAGGAAAACTGAAGGCAAATCTTGCGGAAGTCAGCGCCAGGGGTGGCAAGCTTTACGTGTTTGCTGACGAAAGTATTCAGTACAAGAGCGACAGCAGTTGCGAAGTAATTAATCTGCCTAATTGCCCTGACATCCTCGATCCCATCGTATTTACCATTCCGCTGCAGTTATTGTCTTATCACGTGGCAATCATCAAGGGCACGGATATCGACCATCCGCGAAATCTCGCTAAATCAGTCACTGTCGAATAAATACCGGATGGCAATTAATCGCAAGCGCCGGCAAGTGAACTCGGAAAGCTCAGCTTGAGCCGGTGGTTCTCAAGGCATTCTGGCTCTTGTGAAGGCGCTTCAAATGATTTTTAAGCTGAGGTTTGCGATGCCGGGCGACACCGGTAGCAAGCACATCGATAACTACAAGGTGTGCGATTCGGGAAGAGACGGGGGCAATCGCCTGCAGGTCTTCTTCAACATTCACATAGAGGGAAATACTGCAGAGCTCACTCAGCGCGGTATTCTGGGGAGCAATTCCGATGACCGTCGCTCCCGCCTCCATGGCCAGGCGCACACTCTGCAGCAGGGCCTGGGTCTGACCGGACTGGGAGATAGCCACGACTACGTCGTCCTTGCCAAGGGAAATGGCGGACATGTGTTGTATGTGGGGGTCGGTATAGGCTGCGGTGGAAACCTGTAATCTGAAAAACTTGTGTTGGGCATCGGCGGCTACGGAACCGGACGCGCCGACGCCATAAAACTCCACGCGCTTGGCTTGATTAATGGTGGTGATTGCGGTCTCCAGGGCGACGACATCCAGTTCGTCCCGCACCGTTAGCAGCGATCCCACCGTGGTATCGAAGACCTTGTTCCTCAGGTCTGCGATGGTGTCTTTGTCGTCCACAGCAAATTGGGTAAAAACGTCACCCAGACTCAGGTGTTGGGCCAACTGCAGTTTGAATGACTGAAAACCGTCGAAACCGATTGCACGACAGAAGCGGATGACGGTGGGCTCGCTGACACCGGAGCTGGATGCCAGATCCACAATGCGCATGCGGATGACCGCGTTAGCGTTATCGAGCACGAAACTCGCAACCTTGGCCTCGGATTTACGTAGAGTCGATTGGTTGTTTTCAATCCGGCGTATCAGATTAGGTGATTGCACCAGCTACCTGCTAAATTAATCCGTTAAAAAAGATGTCACCAATCAATGCTACTCAATTTACCGCCGCGCCGCACTCTTGTTTTCTACCCAAAGCTGTTTTGCGGCAAAACAGCTTTGAAAAGCAGGCATTATTGAGGACCAGCGCCTGCAGGGCGCAAACAAAGACCAGCACTTATTTATGCAAAAACTAGAAATCCATTTTGTAGATTCCATTGCCGAAATCGGAGCCGGTGCCTGGAATGAACTAGCCGGCACCGACAACCCCTTTACTCGTTATGAATTCCTCCATGCCCTGGAACAAACCGGCTGCACTACCGCGGTTACAGGTTGGACCCCTCACCACGCCGCAGTCTACGCGGCGACCGACACGCTTAAAACCCTTGTGGCCATCATGCCACTATATTTGAAAACCAACTCCTACGGGGAATATGTTTTCGACTGGTCCTGGGCTAGCGCCTATCAAAGTCACGGTTACAAGTACTACCCTAAGTTTGTCAGCGCGGTGCCCTTTACCCCCAGCGTCGGCAGTCGCCTGTTCGTGAGAGAGCCGGAGTCCCGGCCAGAGATCACCGGGCTCATCCGTGACAAGGTGATTGAAAAAGCTGAATTTATTGGCGCTTCGTCCTGGCACATACTATTTCCCCTGGAGAACGAGCATGATGATTTTGACCAGCTTGGAATTTCTTCCCGAATCGCCAGCCAGTTTCACTGGTATAACAAATCCTATACAAGTTTCGACGATTTCCTCAATGGTCTATATTCGCGCAAGCGCAAATCCATCAGGAAAGAACGACACAATGTCGCAGCACAGGGGATTAGCTTCAAAATAACCGAAGGCAATGACATAGATGAACAGCAGTGGCAGCTTTTCTTTCGCTTCTATCAAAGCACTTACATGATGAGAGGGATGCGTGGCTATCTCAACCAGAACTTCTTTCAAACCCTTTCAGCCACTATGCCGGAGCAGGTATTCATGGTCTCGGCCATACAAGACCGGCAGATGATTGCCGCGGCCCTGTTCTTCAAGAGCAGGAACAAGCTATTCGGCCGCTACTGGGGCAGCGCCAGGGATCACCAGTTTCTGCACTTCGAAACCTGCTATTACCAGGGCCAGGATTATTGCATCGAACACGGCCTGGAGTCCTTCGACTCCGGGGCCCAGGGCGAGCACAAAATCCAGCGCGGCTTCGAACCTATCATCACCTATTCCAACCACTGGCTAGCCAACCAAGGTTTTGCCGCCGCTATTGAGAATTTTCTGGATGAGGAACGGGATCACATCAAACGCTACGTGAAGCAAGCCAGCGCCCTGCTGCCTTATAAGAAAGAGTGCTGAAGGATTAGGAAACGCTTTGTAGAACGCGCTGGGTGAGAGGCCCCTATTGTCTCAGCGGCTTGCACCCCTCCCGGGATATTCCTCCAGATAGATCTTCTAAGCTGCATAGAAACATGCATCTAGCCAGGAAAGAGAAACCAGCGAGAGTGTTCTCCTCACTCGGTCGGGAGCCCCGGGAAACGGTCTCCCTCTGTCACTCGGTGCGGCGCCCTAATTGCTGAGTCAACAGGGCCTCTAACCCATCGCTCGCAGCTCCCATTTAGCTAAGTGACGCCAGTATCACGGACTTCCTCTCATCTGAAATGAAGTTGATTGAAGCAATGTCCAATACTTAGAGATTCTGCGATGGATCGCCAAGCGCTGCGCAGTCACTGAGACACCGATGATAATTCGGTTTTCTTCCAAACCAAAAACTGATTGTTTGCCGGCATGGCGTTGTCTTCGATCAAACTTAATCCGGCGCTCCCAGCCAGGCCATTCACCCATTCAAAATCCCTGACGCCGCTGAGCGGATCCCTGTCTTTCAACCAGAGATCGAAGCGGGCATTGCTCTTGGTGGTGAAGGCGCCACCGTATTTAAAGGGGCCGTAGGCTAATAGCAGGCCATTTTCGTGAAGCAGTGTTCCTGCTCCGGCGAAGAAGTTTTCTACCGAGGCCGCAGCCATGATGTGCAGGCTGTTGGCGCTGTATATCACATTACAGCTGGGACAGTTCCAGTCACTGTCATTAACATCCAGGGAGATGGCGGCAGGAAGATTGGGGAGTTGCGCCGCGCTGATGCGTAAGTTGAGGCTATCGACGTTGGACAAAACATCTGAGGACTGCCAGTGCAACTCACGCAAACAGGTGGCGAAGAACACCGCATGCTGGCCGCTGCCACCACCGATCTCTAGCACCGAGTCGCCCCCGGTCAAATGTTGCGCCAGAACTTCAAGAATGACTCGCTTGTTGTTCTCGCTAGCCTGACTGAAGGGCAGAGGGCGGATCATTGATGGCCGCTGTTTGGACTAATATGTCGGTAATTCACAGCGAGCTAGGGCTGCTTGCGCAAAAATGTAAACCTTGAGGAGGTGGAGTCTGCCTCACTGTAGCGATAACCATCCTGGGCAAAATCTTTTAGTTTTTCGGGCTCGGCAATTCTGTTCCTAATAATATAGGCCGACATGGCGCCACGGGCTTTCTTGGCGAAAAAACTGAGGACGCGATATTGGCCGCCGGAAAAATCTTTGAATACGGGAGTAATCACGTCGGCCTCCAGTTCATTTAGTTTGATAGCACTAAAATATTCCCTGGAAGCGAGATTTACCAGGGTCGGATTCTTTTCGCTCGCCTGCAGAGCGTTCAAGTTACGCGTTAGCTTTTTGTCCCAAAAGGCATACAGATTCTTGCCGCTCGCATTTATGCCCTTGTTGTGGATAAAAGACGAGCCCATTTCCAGTCGGTAGGGCTGCATTAAATCCAGTGGGCGCAGCAAACCATACAGACCCGATAGAATTCGCAGATGTTTCTGGGCGAAGTTTAAATCCGCCGTGGTCAATTGCTCCGCCTCAAGGCCAATGTAGACGTCGCCCTTGAAGGCAAATATCGCCTGTTTGGCATTCTTCAAGTCAAACGGAGTATGCCAGTTTAGGAATCGGCTGTGGTTCAATTCGCCGAGCTTGGCGCTGATATGCATTAGCTCGGAAAAGTCCGCAGGCGCCAGCTTTTTGAGCTGACTTACCAGCTGTTGGGATTCCGGCAAAAACTCGGGCAACGTAAATTTCCGGGTTTTAGCTGGAGACTTGTAGTCGAGAGATTTGGCAGGCGACACGACGATTATCATTAAGGAACCTCGAATTCGTACACATGGCTATACTAGCAAACCGTATCGGGATAGTCTGCGCAGGCATCGTGAGAGTTTCGATGAACCGATATCCGGCCCCCATGGCTGCTGCCACAATTTGTAGCCAGGGCGCTGCTCGAGAGACTACCCGGCAAACTGCCAAGCCATGATAGAGCGACTACAAGCTATTGCCATTTTCCTGGCCTATTTCAGGCTGCTCATCTTCGGGCTTGGTATCGGCTTCCTCACGATTATTATGCTGAGCCTGTTCGCGAATCCCTGGCTCAACGGAGATGACTGGTTAATTCCGGCTGTGATGGGACTGTGTTGGTCTTTGACCCTGTACAGCTTCTCGCAATTATTCGCTGTGGTACCGGCCAGGGCCGCTGACGACGACAGTTGGCGTATCAAACTGTCCGTGGTTACGCGACGGGGACTGTTATGGGTGCTGGCGCTGCTGATGACCAGCCTGAGCCTGGCGCTGCTGGTTTTAAGCTATGAGTTGTTGCGGGCCTGGCTGTAAGTAATACTGCACAGCAAGAAACGGTCCCCATGGCTCCTCACAGAGAGACTCTGGGCTGTGTAATAATGAGCAGCCAGCAAAAAGCAATCCAGACCATAGATGCGAATAGAAAAACTCTCCAGGCTCATCGATGCAAGTACGGACCTCCTTGGCAGGAGCGCGGCCTGGTTGACCGTGGGCATGGTGCTGCTAATGGCCCTCATTGTTGCCTTGCGATACCTGTTTCAGACCGGGTCGATCGCCATGCAAGAATCGGTAATCTACGTCAACGCGCTGATTTTTACCCTGGGCGCTGCCTATACGCTTAAAGAACAGGGGCATGTCAGGGTGGATATTTTATACAACCGTCTCGGTGTTAAACAAAAAGCCCTGGTGGATTTGCTGGGCGGCCTGGTTTTCCTGCTACCCTTCGCCGGATTCATCATTTGGGAGAGCTGGGATTACGTGTCGGTATCATGGCGAATCAGGGAAGGCTCGGCCGAGCTTAGTGGCTTGCCTTACGTCTACCTGCTCAAGGCCACGATCATTTTGTTGGCCTTGCTACTAATCATTCAAGGCATTTCGGAAATTCTTAAAGCCATTGTCAGCATCCGCCAGGGCAACTCCCGGTTTGATTTATAGATTAATCATCCCCTCGGCATCGAAGCCTTCTGACAGGACTTAGTATGGCCGACTTAATTCCTATACTGTTTTTTGCCGTAGTTTGCCTGGCGCTGATGACGGGCTATCCGGTGGCGCTGACTCTGGCAGGCGTTTCATTACTGTTTGCCGCTGCTGGCAGTTGGCTCGGAGGCTTCGACACGGCTTTCACCGCTATCATTCCTAATCGGATCTACGGCATCCTGGTTAATCAAAATCTGTATGCCGTGCCTTTATTCGTGTTCATGGGAGTGATGCTGCAGAGGTCTCGAATTGCAGAGGACCTGTTAAAAAACATGGCATTGGTGTTCGGACGCATGCCCGGTGGTCTGGGACTATCGGTCATTATCGTAGGCATGTTGTTGGCGGCCAGCACCGGCATAGTGGGGGCCACGGTTGTTACTATGGGCGTGCTCTCTCTGCCGACCATGCTGAAGGCGGGATACAAACCCTCTCTGGCCTGTGGAACCCTTTGTGCCACCGGCACACTGGGTCAGATAATACCGCCGTCGATCTGCCTGGTATTACTTGGCGAGGTGATCTCTAACGCCTATCAGCAGGCCCAACTCAACAGCGGAATCTTTGCCCCTGATTTTGTTTCCATAGGAGACTTGTTTGCTGGGGCGATTATTCCGGGACTAATCCTGGTATTGGCCTATGGGACCTATGTCGTCGTGATCGCTTTAATCCGACCGGCTGACGCGCCACCGCTGCAGCATCAGAATGACTCAACGGCGCAATCGGCCTTGCTTGTGGCCCTGATCAAAGGCCTGCTGCCCCCGGTGATTCTCATGGTAGCGGTTCTCGGCTCTATACTCGGAGGCATTGCGACCCCTACCGAGGCCGCCAGCGTGGGAGCCCTGGGAGCGATGTTACTGGCACTGATCAAGCGGGCCCTGAATCTGAAAATATTGCATGCGGTGTCTATCGAGACCATGCGCGTGACCTCCATGGTTTATCTGATTTTAGTAGGCGCGACGATATTTTCCTCCGTATTTCGAGGCTTCGGTGGCGATAGCCTGATTGAAAACTTGCTCAATAATTTACCGGGCGGAATCTTCTCCGCCACGCTTGCCGTCATGATTTTGATATTTTTCCTGGGGTTTATCCTCGATTTTATTGAAATTACCTTTATGGTTGTGCCCATAGTAGGCCCCATCCTGTTAGCTATGGGCGTGGATCCTGTGTGGCTGGGGATAATGATCGCGGTCAATTTGCAGACATCGTTTTTAACCCCGCCCTTCGGTTTTTCGCTGTTCTATTTACGCAGCGTAGCCCCGGCTGAAATAAACACAGCTGATATCTACAGGGGCGTGGCGCCATTTGTTATCATGCAGTTGGGGCTGATGTTGCTACTTGCCCTGCGGCCTGGATTGGCCACCTGGCTGCCCTCCTTGCTGTGATAAAAGCGAGCGGCAATCACCCACTCCCCATGTAACGGTGATACCAAAATGCATACAGTAGACGAAGCGGCTCCCGTAGCACCGGGTGAACTCGCGCTGCAGACCCTGGCGATGCCGAAGGATACCAATGCCAATGGAGATATTTTCGGCGGCTGGCTGGTGTCTCAGATGGACCTGGCGGCCGGCATCGCCTCCAGAAAGGTGGCAGGAGGAAGGGCAGCCACGGTAGCAATTCAGAATATCACCTTTCTTAAACCTGTAAGCGTGGGCTCTACGGTGAGTTGCTACACTGTCATCGTGAAAACAGGACGCACTTCCATACACATAGGTGTCGAGGTTTGGATGTCGAGTTGGGATACTGGGCAAATCCCCAACAAGGTCGCAGAAGGCCTGTTTGTTTTTGTGGCCATAGATGATGAAGGCAATCCCCGACCCTTGCCGAAGTAAGGGCTTCCTGGTTTAACGGGGACCTGTTGAGAGCTCTGATGGGAGGTTTGCTGGAAGGTTCCGCGCCTCGATATAGGCTTCTTCAGAGATGCGATGATAGTTCTGCACGCCTTCCTGAAACTTCTTGTAGGATTCATAAATCCGCAGCGTGACGGCATCGGCCTGGGACAATTCCCTCACCACCTCATCGGAAATTCTCCGTAATTCGACCAGTACCTCGTCGGGCAATTTACGCAATTCCACCTCGTGCTCTTCCAGCAGTACTCGCAAGGCCTCATTATTTCTAGCGGTTAGTTCGTCCATCAGCAATTGATTCATGGCTTCGGCACCGACGTATAAAATTTCCTGCAGATCCACGGGCAATGATTCCATTGCCGATTTGTTAAAGAGGGTTTCCAGGGTGGAGCCGGGCTCATGCCAGCCGGGGTAGTAGTAATAGTCGGCAACGGTATGGTAACCGGCGGCCAGATCATTATAGGGGC